>WNEY01001012.1_pt1 | contig 19089 bp, 18 predicted proteins | sample 5400531 | NCBI WGS metagenome assembly WNEY01 (sample SAMN13153338, study PRJNA577476) | soil metagenome | isolation source: 200 cm saprolite under Douglas fir tree site 1 | place: USA:California | collected 2015-04-18
TCGATGACGCCCGCGTTCTCGCCCGGCCCCTGGATCACCCACGGCGCCCTGGTCGGCAAGGTGCGCAGGTGGATCTTCGAGGATTTATACGAGCAGTGCTCGTTCCACATCGCCGAGAAGATGCCGAGCTCGGTGAAGGCCGGCGTGCGGCCGATCAGCTTGCGGATGCGCGCGTATTCGTCCGGCTTGAGGCCGTGGGCGGCGACCAGCGCGGCGGTGATGGTCGGTTTCTTTGCGGCTTTGGGCTTGGCGGTTTTAGGCGGCCGCTTGGCCTTGCGGGCCACCGGCCTTTTGACTTTCCGGGCCGCCGGTTTCTTTGATGTCCTAGCCATAGGCCTTAAATGTCATTGGCTAGTGCGACCGGCAATCCATGACCGCGCTGGGTCCACAGCATCGTGCATGCACAGCGATGCCGCATGACGGTCAATAACGAGGCAGGGGGTGGTGTTACGCCGCCTTCTTGAAGTGATCGGCCAGCCCCGCGAACAACCCACGCCCGTCGGTCGGGCCGAGCGAGGCCTCCACGTGGTTCTCGGGATGCGGCATCATGCCGAGCACGTTACCCTTGTCGTTGAGCACGCCGGCGATCGAGTTGGTGGCGCCGTTCACGTTCCAGGCCCGATCGAGCGAGCCGTCGGGCGCGGCATAGCGGAACAGCACTCTCCCTTCGCCTTCGAGCCGCGCGATCGTCGCCGTGTCGGCGACGTAATTACCTTCCCCGTGCGCCATCGGCACCCGGATCACCTGGCCGGCATTGTAGCCGCGGGTGAACGGGGTATCGGAGTGCTCGACCCGCAGGTAAACGTCGCGGCAGATGAATTTGAGCGCCGCATTGCGCATCAGGACGCCGGGAAGAAGCCTCGCCTCGCACAGGATCTGGAACCCGTTGCAGATGCCGAGCAGGAGTCCACCCCTCTCCGCGTGCGCCCGCACCGCGTCCATGATCGGCGCGCGCGCCGCGATCGCGCCGCAGCGCAGGTAGTCGCCGTAGGAAAATCCGCCCGGCATCACCACGAGATCGGTGCCGGCCGGCAGCGCGGTGTCGGCGTGCCAGACCATCGCCGGCTCGCGTCCGGAGATGAGCTTCAACGCGCGCGCCATGTCGCGCTCGCGATTGATGCCGGGAAAGACCACGACGGCGGATTTCATCTAGAGCCCGAGCTCCCGCTCGGCCCAGCGCAACACCAGGTCGCCATTGAGGAAGTCCACGGCGACGCGGTCCGCCAACGCGAGCCGCTCCCGATCGGCAACCACGGTGGCGACGATCACGTCGCATTTGTCGTTGAAGGCGATCGCTAATGCGGTGCGCGGCGGCGCGTAGGGGATCGTCACCCGATAGGGCCGGCTGCGCCCGTTCATCCAGCGAACGGCGATCGGCCTTCCCTGCGCCAATCCTTCGAACTTGTCGCTGAGGAGCTCGAGGTCGCCGACCCGGTCGAGCTCGGCGTCGTCCGACACGCCGGTGGTGCAATTGCAGAAGCCGAGCTTGGCGCGCAGGTAGAGGTTGATCTCGGCGCCGCAATCGGCGGCGCGGCACTGGAACGCGCGACCGGTGCCCCACTGGTCGAGCGGAAACGGCCATTTGACCTCGACCCAACTCGCGCGGGAAGCCGCCGCGCGCTCTGCCGCAGCACCATCGCCCGCCGGCGCGCTGCCGATTGTCGCCGCGTCGCCCGCGAGCAGACCGGCGAGAGCGGCGCCCAGCGCCGCCACCATCATGCCGCTGCGCAAGGTGCTCATTTCACCTCGACCCGATAGTCCTCGATGATCGTGTTGGCGAGGAGCTTGTCGGCCGCTTGCTTGAGCAGCGCCTGCGCCTGCTTGCGGTCGCGGCCCTTGAGCTCGATGTCGAACACCTTGCCCTGGCGCACGCTGGCGACGCCGTCGACGCCGAGAGATTTCAGCGCTCCCTCGATCGCCTTGCCCTGGGGATCGAGGATGCCGGATTTCAGGGTGACGGTGACGCGGGCCTTCATGGTGCTGTCGTTTCCAGCGCTTTCGCTCGACTGTCGATATGGGACGAATCGCCTCGCCCGCAACCGATATTGGGCGCGTTTCCCAAGCAAAACGTACCGACCTCAAGTCTACGCGCAAAGCGCCTCAGTGCACAGGGGCCACCGATTGCTCCAACAGCCGCCCGCGGCCGGCGACGTGACCACTCTCGCCGATGAGCCGCATGGCCGCCCAGAACGCCGCCTGCGTGCTCGAAACCACCGGAATGCCGTGGCGGTCTTCCAGCGGCTGCGCCACGCCGAGGGTGCGCAAGCCGCCGCAGGAGATCAGCAGGCCTTCGGCCCCGGGCGCCTTGCTGCAGGCGCCGGAGGCGAGCGCGATGATGTCGGCTTCGCTCTTCTTGCCCGGCTCGCCGAACCCGAACAGGCCGAAACCGTCGAGCGCCAGCACCTCGAAGTCGTGCGCCTCGAGAAAGCCCTTCAGGCGATTGTTCACCTCGTCCGCATAGGCGGTGGCGACCACGATCCGCCGCGCATCGAAGCGCCGCAGCCCATCGACCACCGCCTGGCTCATGGTGCTCACCGGCAGGCCGGTGGCGGCGCGCAATTTTTCGAGCAGCTGGTCGTGGAAGTCGGCGCCGCGATAGAACGTCAGCGAGGTACCGATCACCATGATGGCGTCGACGCCTTGCTGGGCGAGATATTCGGCGGCCGGGAGAATTCCCTCCCAGGCGCTGTCGTAGCCCTCGGGCGTGAGCGCCCGCACGCCCACGCCGCGCGGGACGAACCGCACGCCCGGATACATCTGCAGCCCTTCCTCCGGCACCTCGTCCTTCGCGAACGGCACGACCAGTCCGATGGTGAAGTCCTTGCGCATGTCCTTGCCCTCCCGCGTTGCCTCAAAACAAAGTGCCGCGACGCGCGTCAGTCCTCGGTCGCGCCGGCGGCCTTGATGATCGGCGCCCATTTCGTGATCTCGGCGCGGATGTAGGCGCCGAACTCCTCCGGCGTGCTCGATAATGGCTGCATGCCGAGCTTGAGGAAATGCTCCCGGGTTGCCGGCTCGGCCAGAAATCCGGTCAGCGCCTTGTTCAAGGCGGTGACGATCGGCCGGGGAACATTGGCGGGCGCGACGATGCTCTGCCAAGAGTTCGCTTCATAGCCGGCGAGCCCGGCCTCCACCAGGGTCGGGACGTCGGGGATGGTCTCGACCCGCTTGCCGACGGTGACGCCGAGCCCCTTCACGCGGCCTTCGCGCACCAGTCCGGTGACCGGCCCGACGTCGCCGAACATCATCGGCACGTGGCCGGCGACCACGTCGTTGAGCGCCGGTCCGCCGCCCCGATAGGGAACGTGCCTGATGTCGGTCCCGGTCATGCTCTTGAACAGCTCCATATAGATGTGATGCGGCGCGCCCATGCCGCCCGAGCCGTAGCTCAGCTCGCCGGGCTTCGACTTGGCGAGCCGAACGAGATCGCCGACCGAGTTGACCGGCAAGGCCGGATTGACCACCAGCACGAACGGCACCGCGGCGACGAGCGTGATCGGCGAGAAATCCGTCACCGCGTCATAGGGCAGCTTCTTGTAGACGCTCGGATTGAACGCGAGGGTCGAGCTGGTGGCCGCCAGCAACGTGTAGCCGTCGGGTGCGGAGCGGGCGACGAAGAGCCCGCCGGTCGCGGTGCCCTGCCCCGGCCGGTTCTCGATGATGAAGGGCTGGCCCAGCCTTTTTTCGAGCCCGCTCGCCAGGAAGCGCGCGAGCGCGTCGGTGCCGCCGCCCGCGGCGTAGGGAACGACGATGCGCACAGGCCTGCTCGGATAGTCTTGAGCAGCGCCGCTTCCCGGGCCCGCCATAAGACAAAGGGCGCCGAGGACGGCGCCCTTGAGGATGGTCGAGGACCAATGCGGCGTCATCGCATCGCCCTCGACGGGATGAGCGGGCTTCAGCTCTTGACCAGGACCGGCCCGGTGCCCTGCGGCCGCTCGCCCTCGCTCATGATGCCGAGCCGCTTGGCCACCTCGGTATAGGCTTCGAGCAGACCACCGAGGTCGCGGCGGAAACGGTCCTTGTCGAGCTTCTCGTTCGACTTGATGTCCCACAGCCGGCACGAATCGGGCGAGATCTCGTCCGCCACCACGATCCGCATGAGATCGTTCTCCCACAGCCGGCCGGTCTCCATCTTGAAGTCGACGAGACGGATGCCGACGCCGAGGAACAGGCCGGACAGGAAGTCATTGACGCGGATGGCGAGCGCCATGACGTCGTCGATCTCCTGCGGGGACGCCCAGCCGAAGGCGGTGATGTGCTCCTCCGATACCATCGGATCGTTGAGCGCATCGTTCTTGTAGTAGAACTCGATGATCGAGCGCGGCAGCTGCGTGCCCTCCTCGATGCCGAGGCGCGTCGCGAGCGAGCCTGCCGCGACGTTGCGCACCACCACTTCGAGCGGGATGATCTCCACCTCGCGGATCAACTGCTCGCGCATGTTGAGCCGGCGGATGAAGTGAGTCGGCACCCCGATGTCGTTGAGGTGCTGGAAGACATATTCCGAGATTCGGTTGTTGAGGACGCCTTTGCCCTCGATCACCTCGTGTTTTTTCGCATTGAAGGCGGTCGCGTCGTCCTTGAAGTGCTGGATCAGCGTTCCAGGCTCCGGTCCCTCATAGAGGACTTTCGCCTTGCCCTCGTAGATGCGGCGACGGCGGCTCATCGGAGTATACCGTGGTTTGTGTGTGTCCATCTGGATGCCGGGGCTCCCGTTTGAATATTTTGTCCGCGGCGGCGGGACGCGGCGGCGCGACGAAGGACGAGACCAGGCGACGCGTCCACGCCCCCGCAAGCTACCCGATCGGGGTGGGCAGCACAATCGCGTCGGATGGATTTGTTCCCCCTAGGCCCGCGTGCGCGAATCGGTTCGCCGTCGGTTGCCTTGACGATCATGTCCCGATATGCAAGGCGGCATGTTCATTGCGTTCCTGCCTATTGCGTGCCTTCATTGTGTCGAAACCATGAGGCACTCGTTAACGCAAGCGTGCGCCGCGAAACCCGGTACGACTGCAGGATGAGGAACGTGGAGCGCGTTACCGCTCCCGAAACAGCGAGGCAGCCATGACCACGTTCGACAAGCGCGAGGAAGGTTTCGAGAAGAAGTTCGCGCATGACGAGGAGCTTCGATTCAGGGCGAACGCCCGCCGCAACAAGCTGCTCGGCTTGTGGGCGGCGGGCAAGCTCGGGCTCGCGGGCGCCGACGCCGACGCCTACGCCAAGGAGGTCGTCGTGGCGGACCTCGAGGAAGCCGGCGACGACGACGTGTTCCGCAAGATCCGCAGGGATTTCGACGCCAAGGGCGTGGCCGAGTCGGACCACCAGATCCGCCGGACCATGATCGAGCTGATGGAGACGGCGATCGCCCAGATCAAGGCGACCTGACGCGCGGGCGCGGCGCCGATGAGCGATCGACCGCCATTGCCGGACGACGAGATCGCGAGCTGGTACGCCGATAAATCCTTCTCGGCGGATTGGACCACCTGGCACTTCGCCAACTGGGTCGAATTCCTGCGCCCGCTGCGCAGCACGCCCGTGCGAGTGCTGGAGATCGGCTCGTGGGAAGGCCGCTCGGCGCTGTTTTTCCTCAACTACTTTTCCGCAAGCCACCTCGTGTGCGTCGATACGTTCGGCGGCAACGTCGAGCACATGCGCAATCCGCACTTCGCCGCGCTGGTTCCGGAAACCGAGCGGCGCTTCGATGCCAATGTCGCCGCCTTCGGCACACGGGTGGAGAAGATCAAAGGCGCCTCGACCGACATCCTGCCGCGACTGGGCATCGCGTCGCGCCGCTTCGATATCGTGTATATCGACGGCAGCCATCTTGCCGCCGATGTCTACAGCGACGGCGCGCTGGCTTGGCCGATGGTCGCGCGCGCGGGCATTGTCATCTTCGACGACTATGAATTCGACGAGGTCAAGGACGAGAGCGAGCGGCCCAAGCTCGGCATCGACGCTTTTCTCGCGGCCTTCGAAGAGCAGTACCGCGTCATTGCCAAGGCCTATCAGGTCGTGATCGCCAAGCTGTGATGCAGCGAATAGCGAGTAGCGAATGGCGAATAGCGAGTCACCCTATTCGCTATTCGCTATTCGCCATTCGCTATTCGCTCCTTCACGGCCGCGTGCGCGACCGCGGCTCCATGCCGTTGATCGCCCGCCAGATGCGCTCGGGCGTGGCGGGCATCTCGATATGGGTGACGCCGAAACCGGCAAGCGCATCCACGATCGCGTTGACGACGACGGCGAGCGCCGGCGTGGTGCCGCCCTCGCCGGCCGGGCGGATGCCGAGCGGATGCGTGGTCGAGGGCACCTCGCTGATGTCCGTGGTGAAGGATGGAAAATCGCTGGCGCGCGGCATCGCGTAATCCATGAACGATCCGGCGAGCGGCTGGCCGGTGCCGGCGTCATAGAAGCATTGCTCGAGCAGGGCCTCCCCGACGCCTTGCGCAATGCCGCCGTGGGTCTGGCCGTGGATGATGAGGGGGTTCACGGCGCGCCCGACGTCGTCGACCGTGGTGTGATGCACGATCGCGACCGCGCCAGTGTCCGGGTCGATCTCGACCTCGCACACGTGCGAGCCATAGCCATAACCGGCGACGTTGACGGTCTCGTCGCAGGTCTCGGTGAGCGCGCCGCGCAAGTCGTCGGGCAGGCCGTGCCGGTCGAGCGCCGCCGCGGCCACCTCGAACAGATCGAGCGAGCGGTTGGTCCCCTTCCAGACGAAGCGGCCGTCGTCGAACTCGATCTCGGCCGCCGGCGCCTCCAGCACATGGGCGGCGATGCGGGCGCCCTTGGCGATGATGCCGCGGGTCGCCTTGTGGATGATGATGCTGGCGAGCCGCATGCCGCGACCTGAATGGGTCCCGCCACCGACCTTGACCGTGTCGGTATCGCCGGTGAGCAGCCGCACGCGCTCGAACGGAACGCCCAGCCATTCGGTCACCAATTGGGCGAAGCTCGTCTCGTGCCCCTGGCCGTTGGAGACGGTGCCGATCACCACGTCGACGAAGCCGTCCGGCTGCACCGTGACCTCGGCGCGCTCGCGCGGAACGCCGGTCGCGGTGTCGATGTAGTTGGCGAGCCCAATCCCGCGAACCTTGCCGCGCTTTCTCGCCTCGGCGCGGCGGGCGCCGAAACCATGCCAGTCGGACAGTGCCAGCGCCCTCTCCATCACCTGATGGTAGTCGCCGCTGTCGTAGACCATGCCGAACGGGTTCGTGTACGGCAGTTCGGGGCTGGTGAGCAGATTGCGCCGCCTGATCTCGACGCGGTCAAGCCCGCATCGGCGCGCCGCCAAGTCGATCAGCCGTTCCATCACGAACATCACCTCCGGCCGGCCGGAGCTCCGGTAGGGCCGCGTCGGCGTGGTGTTGCTGGCGACGCAGCGCGCGCGGAAGCAGGCGGCCGGCATGCGGTAGATGCTGGAATTGATCTCGACGCCCTTCTGCACCATCGAGAAGTTCGCGGTGAGCGCGCCCAGATTGCCGACATTCGACCCGCGCAGGGCGAGAAACTTGCCGTCCGCATCGAGGGCGAGCTCGGCCTCGCTCGCCAGGTCGCGGCCCTGGTAATCGCTGACGAAGGATTCGTGCCGCTCGCAGGTCCACTTGACCGGGCGACCGACGCGCCGCGCCGCCCAGGCCACCAGCACGAATTCCGGATAGATGGCGCCGCGGCTGCCGAAATTGCCACCGACGTCGCGCATGACCACCCGCACCGCCGCTTCCGGAATGTCGAGGGTCTGGGCGATATCGGTCTTCAAGCGCACCGCGCCGCCGCTCCCGGCATAGACCGTGTAGCGCCGCGTCGAAGCGTCATAGCTCGCAACCGCCGCGCGCGGCTCCATCGGAACTGCGGTCACGCGCGGGATCCAGGTCTCGAGCCGCACCACGTGCGCGGCGCGCGCAAACGCCGCCGCGGCCGCCGCGGCGTTGCCGACCTCGGCGTCGATCAGGACGTTGGATGACGCCTCTTCCCACAGGCGCGGCGCATCCGGACCGGCCGCCGCCACCGCCTGCGTCACCGCCGGCAGCGGCTGGTAGTCGATCGCGACCCGCTCGGCGCCGTCCTTGGCGGCGGCGATGCTGTCGGCGATGACCATGGCCACCACCTCGCCGACGAAGCGCGCCTTGTCGGCGGGCATCGGAAAGTGCGCGGCGGCGAAGACCGCAGCGCCGTCCTTGTTCTGGAGCGGGATCTCGGCCGGATGATACGACCACTGTTTGTGCGGAATGGGCTTTACGCGGTCGGCGAGGAGATCGCGACCGGTCAGCACGGCGACCACGCCGGGCACGGCGAGCGCCGGCGCGATGTCGATCGAACGAATGCGCGCATGTGCGTGCGGCGAACGCACCATGACCGTGTAGGCCTGGCCGGGCAGATCGACGTCGTCGCTGAAGCAGCCCTGACCGGTGACGAGGCGCAAGTCCTCCTTGCGGCGCACCGGCTGGCCGATGCCGGAATTTCCGCCGTACGGTCGCCAATCGTGGGTTCCGGTGGGCGTCAGCATGCTGTCGGTCTATCGGCTCGGGGTTTTCGCAATACTACACTTGCCTTCAGAGTGTTACACATCTCCCAAACGCGCCAAGAACAAGGGAGGACGGGATGGCGTCCGCCGCCACGAGCCTGCTCGCCGCGATGGCGCTGGCGATCGCCACGACCGCTGCGACGGCGCAAGACTATCCATCGCGGCCGGTGCGCATCGTGGTGCCCTACGCGGCCGGCGGACCGAGCGACACCGGAACGCGGCTCGCCGCCGAGCCGCTGAGCCGCGAGCTCGGCCGGCCGATCGTCATCGAGAACCGCGGTGGCGGCGGCGGGCTCAACGCGACCGAGGCCTACGTCAAATCGGAGCACGACGGCTACACGATCCTGGTGGGCGCAATCGGACCGCTGACCATCATTCCCGCGCTCAAGCCGGTGTCCTACGATCCCGAGAGAGACTTTACGCCGCTCGGCACGGTGTGGCGCTCGGCCCAGGTGCTGGCAGTGCGCCCGAGCCTCGGCGTGAAGACCATGGCCGAGTTCGTGGCTTATGCCAAAGCCAATCCCGGCAAGGTCACGCTCGGCTCGGCCGGGGTCGGTGCCGTCACCCATCTGGCGATCGAGGTGCTCAAACGCGAGGCCTCCCTCGACCTTATCCATGTGCCGTTCCGCAGCACCAGCGAGAGTCTGCCCGCGCTGCTGGGCGGACAGATCGACGGGTTGTTCGGCGACGGTCCGATTATCGCGCCGCAAGTGCAATCCGGCCATATCGTTGCGCTGGCGGTAGCGTCGCCCAAGCGTGCGCTGGCCTTGCCGGAGGTCCCGACGACGGCGGAGGCCGGCTATCCGGGCGTCGAAGCGGAGAGCTGGTTCGGTCTCGTGGTGTCGTCGAAGACGCCGGCGGCGATCACCAAGCGCCTGCAGGACGCCTTGGCGACCGCCCAGCGCGACCCGGCCTATCAGGCGAGCCTCGCCAAACAGGGAGCGAGCGCGGGCGAGCTTGGCCCGGAAAGTTTCGCCAAGCTCATCCGCAAGGACGCCGCGAAGTGGAAGGCGATCATCCAGGCGGCGGGAATCAAGGTGGAATAGCGAATAGCGAATGGCGAATAGCGAGTGGAGCACCTACTATTCGCTACTCGCTACTCGCTATTCGCCGAAAGAGGGAAAGATGGACGGGCAGGCAGCACGGCTGACGGCTGATCTCGCCCCATCGGTGATGATCGAGAAGCTGCCCGACCTGGTGAATGCCGACACGGCGCTCGTGCGTCGCGGCCGCATGCTGACCGTCGATATCCTGCTCGAGATCGGTACGACACCCTACTACGTGTCGATCGAGAGCGGGCGGATTACGGACCTCGATCGCGGCCCCATCATCATGCGCTCATGGTCTTTCGCCATCCGCGGCAGCGAGCAGGCCTGGCGACAATTCTGGCTGCCGTTTCCGCCGCCGCACTTCCACGACCTGTTCGCGCTCGCCAAGCACGGCGAATTCCGCATCGAGGGCGATCTCTATCCGCTGATGGCGAACCTGCCCTACTTCAAGGGCGTGCTGGCGGCGCCACGCAAGTCGGGCCTGCCCGACTTGCGCATTCAAGACACTGCGCCTGCACGGGGAGCCGCGCTGATGCCGGCGCCGCTCGATCCGATCGTCGGGCGCTATCTCCATGTGACGCTGCAAGAGCGACCGCATCGCCTCTACTTCGAGGAGGCGGGACAAGGAATTCCGCTCGTTTGCCTGCACACGGCAGGCTCCGACGGGCGGCAGTTCCGCCACATGATGATGGATGCGGCGATCACCGACGCGTTCCGCGTCATCGCCTTCGACCTGCCCTGGCACGGCAAGTCGACGCCGCCGGACGGCTGGCATGACGAGGAATACCGGCTCACCACGGCGTCCTACACCGAAGCGATAAGGACGTTTTGCGAAGCGCTGGAGCTCGCGCGGCCGGTCGTGCTCGGCTGCTCGATCGGCGGACGGATCGTGCTCAATCTCGCGGTTCATCACGCCGCCGAGTTCCGCGCGCTCATCGGCCTCGAATCGGCGGCCTTTCAGCCGCCCTGGTACGATACCAATTGGCTGCACCGGCCGGACGTCCACGGCGGCGAGGTCTGCGCCGGGCTGGTCTCCGGGCTCATCGCTCCGCAGAGCCCCGAGACGACGCGCTGGGAGACGCTGTGGCACTACCTGCAGGGCGGTCCCGGCGTGTTCAAAGGCGATCTTTATTTCTATCGCGTCGACGCCGATTTGCGCGACCAGATGCGCCGGATCGACACGCGGATTTGTCCGCTCTACCTGATGACCGGCGAATACGATTTTTCGTGCACGCCCGAAGACACGATCCGCACGGCCGAGCAAATTCCCGGTGCCGAGGTCGTCGTCATGAAGGAGGTCGGGCACTTCCCGATGAGCGAAAATCCCGAACAGTTTCGTCGCTATATTCTTCCGGTCCTCGACCGCATCCGGAACGACAGTCGCGGAAACCAGTAAGGCGTCACTCGCCGGTCATCGATATCGGCGCGCGCTTCCAGCTTTGCTCATTTGATCGAAGAGTTCGAGCAAGGACGGCGCGACGGGATCGATCTCGTCTGTCGTCGACTGCCATGTTTCCGGAGGTCGAACGGGAGACGAAGGTTCCGCGACGATGCCTGCCCTTGCCGCCTTCTTTGCCTGCTTTTTCAGTTTTTTCGCATTCTTTTTCGCCGCTTCCGCCGCGGCCATCTCCACGAAGCTTCTGACCTTGTCGGGCCTCTCCTTCCCGAACCGCTTGAAATAGATCGTTTCGATGAAAATAGGCAGCGGCGCCTTCCACGGCTCCTGGCGATGGTTGTCGATCTTGCCGAACTTCCGTGGGTTCATGCCGAGCTCGCGGGCCATCTGGATATGCGCCTGCGAGAGACGGTGTCGCTGCTTCGCCTCGATCCAAGGTTTCAGCCAATCCGGAATCTTTGCTGATTTTTTCGACATCGCCGGTGTCCTTCGTCCGAATAGGCTATTCATAACTCGGATTTGCCGGCAGACATACGTCGCCGCTTGCGCCGTACCCAGCTAATCCACGCAAGCTGTGGACAAACGTTCGGCTTGCCTGGAATCACAGCCGCAACCGCCGGATTTTCTTTCCCTTCGACGATCACGCTTTGCACACGCAGCAGACAGGAATTAAGAACGCCTTCGCATGATCCTGGAACCTGTTCTCACTCCCCACGGCGTGCTCGCCCTTGGCCAAACGGGCGAGCCCCTGATGCTGGAACCCGCGCGCGGCACACGGCTGGAGCGGGCGTTCGGGCGCGGGTCGGGGCACGGATTGTTGTGTCTGGGCATCGACGAGGTCGGCACCGCGCTTCCCGCAGTGCTGTCCTATTGGCGGGAGCTCGGCGCGCGCTACGTGACCGCGCTGTGCGCGCTGCCCGATATTGCCGAAGCCGGCAGCAAGCCGCCCGTGCCCAGCCCCTCGGACGGCGAGTTGGAAAGAATGGCCGCGGCCGTTCCGCCAATGACCGGCGCCGAATACCTCACGTCCACCGTGCTGGCCGATCTTTGGCAAGCGATGGACACGGCGTTCGATGCCGAGCTCGCGCAAGCCACGGTCTCGGTGCAAGCGTTCCTCAAGAGCCGTCATCCGGCCTGGAACCTGGTCGGACGCGTCCATTTCAACCTGGCCGAAAACCGCAAGGACGAGGACGCGCCGTTCGCGTTTCTGGCGACCTACACGACCAGGCTTTCGGCGCAGGCCAAGGCCCAGCATCTGCCGCTCGGCAAGGCCCTGCAGGAATATGCCGGCGCCAACAACCGCGAGCGGCTGCTGTCGCTGCTGGTGCCGGTCCAGCGCGCTGCCGAGCACTGTGCCTGGCTCAAGGCGATGGTCGACGCCGGCGAAATCTTTCACCCGTTGCGCTGGCGCCCGCAACAGGCGTTGCAGTTCCTCAAGGACGTCCCCGCGCTCGAAGGCGCCGGCGTGGTCGTGCGGATGCCGGCGAGCTGGCGCATGAACCGGCCCGCGCGCCCGCAGGTGAAGGCCACCGTCGGCGGCAACGCGCCGTCGGGACTGGGCTTGGACGCGTTGCTCGACTTCCAAATGGACGTGACGCTCGACGGCGAAAGCCTGTCACGGGCCGAGATCAAGCAGCTTCTTGCACAATCGGATGGGCTGGTCCTGATCCGCGGCAAATGGGTCGAGGTCGACCGTGAGCGACTGAGCCGCACGCTCGAGCAATTCGAAGAGGTCGAGCGGCGCGCCGCCAGCGACGGCCTGTCGTTCGGCGAAGCGATGCGCATGCTGGCAGGCGCCGGCATTGCCGGCAATGGCGACGCGACGTCCGCCGACGTCGATTGGAGCGAGACCGTCGCGGGTCCCTGGCTGGCGCAGACGATGGCCGCCTTGCGTGGCCCCGACGGGCTCGCGCGCGTCGAGCCCGGTCCATCGCTGCGGGGGACGCTGCGGCCCTATCAGCAAGCGGGCCTGCAGTGGCTTCACCTGTTCACGCGGCTCAGGCTCGGGGCCTGCCTCGCCGACGACATGGGGCTCGGCAAGACCATTCAGGTGCTCTCGCTGCTGCTGGTGCTGAAAAACCGGGCGGAGCCCGAGCGCAAGCCGAGCCTGTTGGTGGCGCCGGCCTCGTTGCTCGCCAACTGGGCGGCGGAGATCGCGCGGTTCGCGCCAAGCCTCGAGACGGTCACGGCGCATCCATCGGCGCCGCCGGGCGAAAGGCTCGATCTGGACGGCTTGGACGATCTCACCGGCGTCGATCTCGTGATCACCAGCTACGGCTTCCTGGCGCGCTCGCCCTGGCTCGAGACCGCGAAGTGGCGGCTCGTGGTGCTCGACGAAGCCCAAGCGATCAAAAACCCGGGGACCAAGCAGACCAGGTTGGTGAAGAAACTTCAGGCCGAGACGCGCATCGCCTTGACCGGCACGCCGATCGAGAACCGGCTCGGCGACCTGTGGTCGATCTTCGACTTCATCAATCCCGGACTGCTGGGATCGGCCAAACAGTTTTCAACCTTCGTCAAGCAGCTCGCCGAGCGCTCCGAGAATCCGTACGGGCCGCTGCGCGACCTGGTGCGTCCCTACATCCTGCGCCGCATGAAGACCGACAAGAGCATCATCGCGGACTTGCCGGACAAGACCGAGGTGAACGTGTTCTGCCCCTTGAGCCGCAAGCAGGCAGCGCTTTACCAGCAAGCGGTCGAAGATCTTGCTCGGCAGCTCGAGGAGGTTGACGAGGGCATCGAGCGCAGAGGGATGGTTCTAGCCTTCCTCATGCGGTTCAAGCAGATCTGCAACCATCCATCGCAGTGGCTCGGCGACGGCGCCTGGGTCGAGGAGGACAGCGGCAAGCTGGCGCGGCTACGCGATATCGCCGAGGTGCTGGCGTCACGGCAGGAAAAGGCGCTGATCTTCACCCAGTTCAAGGAGACCACGGCGCCGCTGGCGGCGTTCCTGGGCTCGGTGTTCGGGCGACCCGGCCTCGTCTTGCATGGCCAGACCGAGGTCAGGAAGCGCCAGGACCTGGTGCGCCAATTTCAAGAGGACGAAAACGTCCCGTTCTTCGTGCTGTCGGTCAAAGCCGGCGGTTCCGGGCTCAACCTGACCGCGGCCTCCCATGTCGTCCATTTCGACCGATGGTGGAATCCGGCTGTGGAGAACCAGGCCACTGACCGTGCGTTCCGAATCGGGCAGAATAAGAATGTGCTCGTGCACAAGTTCATCTGCCGCGGCACCGTGGAGGACAAGATCGACCGGATGATCGAATCCAAGAAGCAACTGGCTGGCGACCTTCTCGGCGGCGGCGCCGACATGCTGCTGACCGAGATGAAGGATGCCGAGTTGCTCGACCTCGTGGCGCTCGATCTCTCCGCCGCGATGAAAGAGGGCTGACGGATGAGCTGGTATGAATGGCGGCCCTACGTGCCGGTGGCGGAGCGGCGGCGCCAGGCCCAAAGCAAGCTGAAGAAGCTCAAGAAGAAAGGGCAATCGGTTTCCCCGGTGACGATCGAAGGGCGCACCATCGCGAAGAGTTTCTGGGGCCAGTCGTGGTGCAGCAATCTCGAGCGTTACAGCGATTATGCGAACCGCCTTCCGCGCGGCCGGACTTATGTCCGCAACGGCTCCGTGGTCGACCTGCAGATCGTCAAGGGCGAGGTTGTGGCGTTCGTCAGCGGCTCCGAACTCTACAAGATCAAGATCGGCATTGCGCCGGTGGCGGCGCGCCGCTGGACGTCGATCTGCCGGGATTGCTCGGGAACCATCGATTCGCTGGTCGAGCTCCTGCAAGGCCGTTTGGCGAAAGGCGTGATGGAGCGGGTGTGCCGGGAGGGCGACGGCCTGTTTCCGACCCCGGCCGAGATCAAGCTGTCCTGCAGCTGTCCGGATTGGGCCGACATGTGCAAGCACGTTGCGGCTGCGCTCTACGGGGTCGGCGCCCGCCTCGACCAGCAGCCGCAGCTGCTGTTCGTGCTGCGCGGAGTTGATGAAAACGAGTTGCTCGCCGGTGCCGGACAGGATCTGTCGCTGACGACAGCCGCGCCCGCATCGGCGCGGGTGCTCGACGACGGCGATGTCGCCGCGTTGTTTGGGCTGGAGATGGCCGAGCCTGCGAAAGCGGACGCGGCCATCGCCGCGAGCCGGGCCAAAGCCACCGCGACGTCGACTGGACGTAAGACGCCGGTAAAAACCAAAGCGGCTGCGGGGAGCAAGCAAGCGGCGGCGAAGAACGCCAACATCCCGGAAGCACCAACGCCGACGGCCAAACCCGCGCGAGCACGCTCGACAGCCCTCTCACCTCCCGGCCGCGATCGACGCCGGCACGCATGACGTCGCCCATGACAGCGATGCGATCGGACCTGCCGTCAGCACCTCCGCCGCTCGCGTGGCGTTGAGCCCGCCGATCGCCGGCACCGCCACGCGCCCCGCGCGGGCGATCTCGCCCAGGCGCTTGCGGCCGATCTCCGGTCCATCGCAGGCTTGCTCGCGGTCGCTCGCAGGACCCGCTATACCGCTAATCCACGACCGTGAAACCGGTTTCCAGGAGCCCAACCTGCTCTCCTTGTCAGCCCTCGAAATCGTCTACTGCTTCGCGGTGATCGTGTTCGCCTATGCGTTGCGCGGTGGCACGGGTTTTGGCGCCGTCCTCGTGATGCCGCTGCTGGCGCTAGTGATTCCGATGAAGGCCCTTGTGCCGGTATGGTCGATACTCAGTGTCGTCGCCGGGGCATCGATCCTCAGGCACGATTATCGCAATATTGCCTGGGCCGACTTCCTGCTGCTGATGCCGACGTGCATGCTCGGCGTCGCCTTCGGACTCTACTTCTACAAGATGTTCGACTCGCCGGCGCTCGCGCGCGGGCTCGGCGCGCTGGTGGTGCTTTACGGCGCATTGTCGCTGCGCGCCTCGACGCGGCCTGCGCCAATCTGGCACATGCCTCGTAAGTCCCTCGCCAGGCTCGTGGGCCTGATCGCCGGAGCCATCGGCACGACGTTCGGCGCCCTGACGAGCCTGTCTTTCGCCATGTATTTCGATGCCATCCGCATGCCCATGGATCAGTTTCGCGCCACCATCTCGGCGGCCTTGGTGATGATGGGCGTGGTGCGCGGGCTGGGCTACTTCGTGATGGGCGAATACACCGGCGAGGTCTGGATGCTATTGGCGATCACGCTTCCGATGTCGCTAGTCGGGATTTACTTCGGCAATCGCTTCTACGCCGAATTGAATGAGCGGATATTCAGGCCGCTCGTGAGCCTGACACTGATCGGGTGCGGGTTTGCGCTGATGGTGAAATAGACGGCGGCCAGCAGGACGCAAGGCCCGCCACCTCGACGGTCAAGCACGCGCCAGCACGCTCAGCAGCCCCCTCACCTCCCGGCCGGGATCGGCCGCGCGCATGACGCCGCCCATGACCGCGATCCCGACCGGGCCGGCCGCCAGCACCTCCGCCGCCCGCGTGGCGTTGAGCCCGCCGATCGCCAGCACCGGCACGCGCGCCGCGCGGGCGATCTCGGCCAGGCCCTTGCGGCCGATCTCCGGTCCATAGCCGGGCTTGCTCGCGGTCTCGAACGCCGGCCCCGCGATCGCATAATCGACCGCCACCGGATCGATCGCCTCGGCCTCGGTGACGGTGTGGATCGACACGCCGATGAGCTTGTCTTGTCCCAAGAGCTTGCGCGCCGCGGCCGGATCGCTGCCGGCCGGCAGATGGACGCCGTCGATGCCGCTGGCTTTCGCCAGCTCGGCATCGCCATGCAGCGACAGGCGCGCGCCGTGGCGGCGCGCAATCCGCAGCAGCGAGCGAGCAACCCCCACCTGCTCGTCATTGGACAGGTCCTTCTCGCGCAGGCTCACCCAGCGGCAGCCGGCCGCCAGCGCCGCCGTCACCACGTCGGCCAGCGGCAACCGCGCCTGCTGGCGATCGGTGACGAGCAGGAAGGGTGGATCGGGCAGCCTCACGTGCAATCCATCGGTGTCATTCCGGGGCCCGAGCGAAGCGAGGGAGCCCGGAATCCATAACCACCGCCCGGGGTTATGGATTCCGGGCTCGCGGGCTGATGCCCGCGCCCCGGAATGACGAGCCCCACGACACTCACGTTCCGACGAGGCCGAATTGCGGGCTCGACGGCTCGGCATGGGCGAGCTTCGGGATGCGTCCGGCGAGGCGCGAGCCACGGCCGGCCTCGACCGCGGCGCGCATGCTGCGCGCCATCATCACCGGATCGCGCGCCTTCGATACCGCGGTGTTGAGGAGGACGGCGGAGCAGCCGAGCTCCATCGCAAGCGCCGCATCGGAGGCGGTGCCGATGCCGGCGTCGCACACCACCGGCACCGGCGAGCGCGCGCAAATCAACTCGATGAGATGGGGGTTGCAGATGCCGAGCCCGGAGCCGATCGGCGCGCCGAGCGGCATCACCGCCGCCGCGCCGGCATCGGCGAGCTTGCGGCACACCACCGGATCCTCGGTGCAATAGGGCAGGACCACGAAACCTTTCGCCACCAGCGTCTCGGTGGCGCGCACGAGCTCCTCAGTGTCGGGATAGAGCAGCTCGCGATCGCCGATCACTTCGAGCTTGATCCAGTTGGTCTCGAGCGCCTCGCGCGCGAGCTCGGCGGTGAGCACGGCGTCCTTCGCGGTCTGGCAGCCGGCTGTATTGGGCAGGAAATGGATCTGCTTCGGGATCAGATCGACCAGGCTTTCATCCTCGCCGGCGAGGCTGATGCGCCGGATCGATGCGGTCACCATCTCGGTTCCGCTGGCCGCCACCGAGTCAAGCATGACCTTGCGGTTCGGGTAACCGGCGGTGCCGAGAAACAGGCGCGAGCGGAACTCGCGGCCGGCAATGATCAGTGGATCGGACATCTCGGCGTCTCCCATCAACCGCCCTTGAGGGCGCGCACGATCTCGACGCTGTCGCCCGGACGGAGCGGCGTTTGCGGCCAGGCCGCGCGCGGAACGACGCTGCCGTTGAGCGCGACGGCGATGCCGCGCTGGGCGGTGTCGAGCGCCTTCTCGTCCAGCAACGCGGCGAGGGTCGCGACGCCGAGCGGTTCCTCCTCCCCGTTGACCCGAATGCTGGCCGCGACCGCAGCCTGTGTCATGACATCCTCCTACACTTTCCTCCTACTCGGCGGCGGCCGCCCGCGACGGCAGGAACCGTTCGATGCCGAACGGCCGCACCGCCTGATCGACCACGCCGTCGAGAACGAGGCGCGCGATCGTATCGGCGGTGACCGGGGTGAGCAGAATTCCGTTGCGATGGTGGCCGGTGGCGTAGACCAGGCCATCGACCGACGCAGGGCCGAGGATCGGCGCATCGTCGCGGCTGCCCGGCCGATGCCCGACCCACATCTCCTCGATCGGCAGCTCCTCGACTGCCGGCACCGCCCGCCACGCCGCCTCAAGCAGCGTCAGCAGGCCGCCGGCCGTCAGCGAGCTATCGAAGCCTTTTTCCTCGACGGTCGCGCCGATGAGGAGACGGCCATCCCGGCGCGGCACCAGATAGGCGCCCGGCGCCCAGACCACGTGGCTGATGAGCGGCGCGGACGCATCCATGCGCAGCGCCAGCATCTGGCCCTTGATCGGCCGCACCGGCGGCCGCAGCTCCGGCGCCAGCCCGGCAATCGCGCGCGACCAAGCGCCGGCCGCCAGCACGACCTTGTCGGCCGAGACCTTGCTGCCGTCGGCGAGGACGACGCCGTCGGCGCGCGAGCCGGCAATCGAAATCTCCTTCACCGCCATATGCTCGCGGATCGCGACGCCCGCCGCCTCGGCGGCAACCCGCAAGGCGGCGGCGAGCTTGCGGTTGTCGACCTGATGGTCCTGCGGGCTCCACACCGCGCCGGCGAGCTTGCCGGCAAGATGCGGCTCGCGCCGGCGCGTCTCGGCAGCGGAAATCCATTCCAACGGCAGCCCGAGCGTGCGCTGAAAAGCGAGATGGTGGTGGAGCCGCGCCTGGTCGTCGGCGGTGAGCGCGAGAACAACCGTGCCCTCGCGCCGCAGCTCGACGTCGATCCCGGACGCCTGCTGGAGCTCGGCCGCGAAGGCCGGCCAGCGCGCTTGCGCGTCGCGCCCCAGCGCCACCAGGGCTTCTTCTCCCGGCTCGGCCTCGGCGCAAGCGGCCA
>WNEY01001514.1_pt1 | contig 19086 bp, 16 predicted proteins | sample 5400531 | NCBI WGS metagenome assembly WNEY01 (sample SAMN13153338, study PRJNA577476) | soil metagenome | isolation source: 200 cm saprolite under Douglas fir tree site 1 | place: USA:California | collected 2015-04-18
GGCTCCGCCACGTCGGCGTACTCGAGACTGGAGGGCTCGCCCCACGCGCGCGCGACCATGGCCTTCATGGCGGCGGTCATCCTAGCACGCGTCGTTACGGCCGCGTCGCGCCCGGCGGGTAGGGCACCACGCTCACGCCGCCGTTGTCTTCGAGCACCGCGAAGCGGACCTCGTGCGGCTCGGCCACGCCGCTTCGGCGGAGCGCGGCCATCAGGTCGTCGAGGGTCAGGCGCTCACGGCGGAGGTTGTCGTGCAGCACCTGGCCGTTGTGGACGAGCATCGTCGGCGACGCCTCCAGCCAGCGGCGGGCCCGCTTCGAGCGGTAGGACACTTCGGCGACGAGATAATTGATGACGAGAATCGACGCCGCCCCCAGCAGCCCGCCGCCCAGAGAATTGTCGTTGCCGATGAGGGCGTTCTGCACGACGTTGGAGATCACCAGCAGGACGACGAGATCGAACGGCGTGAGCTGCCCGACCTGCCGCTTCCCCGTGATCCGGAAGGCGACGAGCAGGAAGGCGTAGACCGCGAACGAGCGCAGCACCTTCTCGGCGATCGAAATCTCGGGCAAGAAAATGTTGGTCATGGCGCCATGATACCTTCGCGCCCGTGCCGCACGCGCTCGACGGCGTCACCGTGCTCGATCTCGCCACGTTCCTGGCCGCGCCCGTGTGCGCGACGCTCCTCGGCGAGTTCGGCGCCGAGGTGATCAAGGTCGAGCAGCCCGGCGTCGGCGACGACCTCCGGCGGCTCGGTCGCCCGGCCGCCGGCGGCGCGCCCTCGTACTGGTGGCTGGTCGAGGCGCGCAACAAGAAGTCCATCACGTGCAATCTCCGCGAGCCCGAGGGCCAGACGCTGATCCACCGCCTCGTCGCGCACGCCCACGTGCTCACCGAGAATTTCCGCCCGGGGACGCTCGAGCGCTGGACGCTCGGCTGGGACGACCTCGCGCGCGTGAACCCGACGCTGGTCATGGTGCGCATCTCGGCGTTCGGCCAGACGGGGCCGCGGCGCACGCACCCCGGCTTCGGCCGCATCGCCGCCGCCGCCGGCGGCCTCTCCTACGTCTCCGGCTATCCCGACCGGCCACCGGTCACGCCGGGCACGCCGACGGTGCCCGACTACCTGGCCGGCGTCTTCGGCGCCGTCGGGGCGCTGGCGGCGCTCCGACACGCCGAGCGAACCGGTCAGGGACAGGTGGTGGACGTCGGACTCTACGAGCCGGTGCTCCGCGTGCTCGACGACGCCATCGCCGTGTACGGCGGCACCGGCGTGGTGCGCGAGCGCATCGGCTCGGGCACGGAGAGCGCGACGCCCCACGACCACTACCGCACGCGCGACGGTCGCTGGCTGGCCGTCGCGTGCACGAACGATCGGATGTTCGGCCGGCTGCTGGAGGCGATGGACCGCGCCGATCTGCGCGACGATCCCCGTCTGACCACGACGCGCCAGCGCCTCGCGCATCGTCAGCTCGTCGACGATCTGGTGGCGGCCTGGGTGGGCGCTCGCGACGCGGACGACGCACTGGCGACGCTGGCCGCCGCCGAGGTGCCGTCGTCGCTCGTGATGAGCGTGCGCGACCTGTTCGAGGATGCGCACGTTCGTGCGCGCGGCAACATCATCTCGATGGCCACCGCGGTGGCGGGCGCGCTGGCCATGCCGGGCGTCGTGCCGCGGCTGACGCTGACGCCGGGGGAGGTGCGGACGCCCGGTCCCGTCACGCCCGGAGAGGACAACGAGGAGATCTACGGCGAGCGCCTCGGCCTCGGCAGCGCGGACCTCGCGCGGCTTCGCGGCCGCGGCATCATCTGATGGTCGCGCTCAGTTCCGGCTGCCGCGGTCGTTGTCGGTGGCGACGACCCACTCCGAGAGGCGCTTGAGGATCTCGATGGTGAGCTGCGGCCGGTTGCGGATGAGCCACTCCAACCGCTCGTTCTTGATGACGAGCAGCTCGACGTCGCTGGCGGCGATCGCGGAGGCCGAGCGCGGCGCCTTGCGGAAGAGGGCCATCTCGCCGAGCAGCTCGCCCTCGCCCAGCGTGGACAGGTGCCGCTCGCTGCTGTCGAGGCGCTTGCGGATGTCCACCGAGCCCGTGTGGACGACGTACGCCTCGGCGTGCGCGTCCTCGCCCTCACGGAAGATCGTGTCCCCGGCCTTGAAGCGCCGTCGCTCGACGTCGCCCAGCGTGAGGTTCTTGTAGATCTCGAGCCCGATGGAGGGCAGGTGCGACTTCGCCTCCACCGGCAGCCGCGCGTTCGTCCAGCCGCCCAGGCCGCCCTTGAGGATCCGCACGTTCGAGAACTTGCGCAGGCGGAGCAGCTGCGCGATGCGCGCGCTCGTGGCTTCCTCGGGGCTCGTGCAATAGGTGACGATCAATTGCTCGGACTCGGCGTCGAGCGGAATGCGGCCTTTCTCGGCGTCTTCCGGGTCGAGGCGCACGGCCCCCGGCAGCGTGAGCGGGCTCGTCTCGTAGTCGGTCTTGGTCCGCACGTCGACGAGCACCGGGCTCAGCCCGTTCTCGATGAAGCCGATCACCTGGGCGGGCAGGACGCGGAAGCGGTTGCGCCACCACCGGCGTCCCCACATGCCGCCGTAGGCGCCCACCGAGAGCAGCGTCACGCCCAGCGTCGCCCACGCCCACGGAAACGGCTGCGGCCGCGGGTTTTTCACCCGTTCCTCGGCCTCGGCCAGCGTGCGCTTGACGTCGGCGAGGTTGGGGACGAGCCGGTTGGCCTCCTGGATCTTCTGCACGGCCAGCGCGTCGCGGTCGCGGAAGAACGCCGCGAGTCCGGCCTCCCAGGCGACGTTGAAGGGGCTCTCGCCCGTCTTCTTGACCGGCGTGTCGGCGAGGAACTTCAAGACGTCGCGGGCCGGGATCAGGAAGTTGAAGCCCTGCACGATGGAGCCGCCCGAGGGCGAGAGCGAGACGAAGGTCATCACGCCGACGAGCGACGCGTCGTCGCGGATGGCGGGCCCGCCGCTGTTGCCGTGGGCGGCCGGTGCGTCCGACTGCAACACGTCCTGGCCGATGGCGTCCTGCTTGAAGCCCGAGATGGCGCCGTTGGTCACCGAGGCCTCCAGCGTCACGCTCTGGTTCAGCAACTCGTGGGAGAGGACGACGCCCGGGAAGCCCAGGATGTGGACGGGGTCACCGATGTTGACGTCGCGCGTGCCCACCGCCAGCGCGGGGTAGACACCGTCGGCGACCTTGAGCAGCGCCAGGTCGCGTCCCGAATCCTTGGCCGGCCGTCCCGTCGTGTCGAGCAGCAGGGGGGGACTGAACTTCTTCACCTCGGCCTGGAGTCGCGTGCCGTTGGAGAGCAGGACGGTGATCTGGGTCTGGGGCGTGAAGCGCATCCCGGCCATCGCGCGGTCCATCATGTCGCGGCGCAGTCGCTCCTCGATGTCGGGGCGCTGGCCGCGCGCCATGCTCTGGGCCTGGAGCGCGGGCTCCACGCACGCCTGGTCGATCGCCGTCTTCTTCAGCTCATGAGTCACCCACGGCGGCAGGCGATAGGCGGGATCGACCACGTGCGCGTTGGTCACCACCCAGCCCCGCCCGTCCACGAACCAGCCGGTGCCCGTCTCCACGAACGGCCGCGGCTTGACCGTGACCGGGCCCTGGCCGCAGTTGATGGTGACCTCGGCGTCGATACGCGCGGTAATGAGCGCGGTGGCGGGCTTGGCGCGGAGGATGGCCTCCTGCACCGAGAGGGCCGAGGACGGCATCGGCGCCGCGAGCGCGGCGAGCGTGATGGCGACGCCGGCGAGCAGACGCTTCATGCCCTCGCACCCTACCACGGAGCGCCACGGATGGGTATCGGTGGCCGGCCCTATCTAATGTCCCCAGCGTACGGCGTGATAGAGGCGGCGCTGCTCCTCGGTGAGCCGGTCGCGCGTCTTGAGATGCGTGAGCAGGTGGACGAGGCGCACCTCGGCCCGCGCGCGTTCGACGTCGGCCACCGCCGCCCGCACCGACGCCTCGTCGGCCGTACCGCTCGCGAAGAGCGAGCGCAGGCGCCGCTCGGCGGCGAGCAGCCGAGCCGCCGCCGGTCGCGACTCGGCGAACATCGTGTCCATCATGCGCTGCATCTCACGCTCCTGGTCGCCGCTGATGCGCAGCCGGTCCTTCAGCTCGAGCACGTGGAGCGGACCCGGATAGCCCTCCTGGTCGGCGGCGAAGGCCAGACCGAAGCCCCGGCCGTCGGCGATCACCTGCTCGAACTGCTGCTGACACCGCTGCGCCGCGAGATGCGGCTCGCCGCCGCTTGCGCCGTCGTGGGCGTGCTGCGCTGTCGCCCGCGACGCCGCGGCGAGAACGATCGCGACGACCATCCATGTCCTCATCGCGTGCCCTCCTCGAAGTGTGATAGGAGCAGTGTCGGGGTCCGGGTCGGGGCTCGTCCATGACCAAAGTCACATCCAGCATCGCCTCCGACGTCGCCACCGGGCTGGCCGCCATCCCCTATCTCGCGTCGCTGTCGGCGCGCGAGCGGGCCGACCTCGCGGCCCGCTGCCGCGTCAGGGCGTTCGGCAAGCACGCCATCGTGTTCACGGAGGGCGAGGCGGCGACGGGGTTGTGGGTGGTGCTGGCCGGGCGCGTGCGCCTCGTCCGGATGTCGCCGCGGGGGCGCGAGCAAGTGCTCCACACCGAATCGGCGGGCGCCACGCTGGCCGAGGTGCCGCTCTTCGACGGGGGCGGCTACGTCGCGACGGCGGTCGCCGAAGACGAGGCGCGGCTGCTCTTCGTTCCGGGGCCGCAGCTGCTGGCGCTCTGCCGCCGACATCCGGACGTCGCGCTCGGCGTCATCGCCGTCCTCGCGCGGCGCGTGCGCGCGTTCGCGGCGCTGATCGAGGATCTCGCGCTCCGCGACGTCACCGCGCGGCTGGCCCGATTCATTCTCGTCGAGGCGCGGCGCGCCGGCGGCGACGTCGTGGAGTTGCCCGGGACGCGCGACGACGTCGCCGCACGACTGGGCACGGTGCGTGAGCTGGTCTCCCGCTCGCTCGCGCAGCTCCGCGTCGCGGGCGCCATCGCGGTGCGCGGTCGCCGAATCACGCTGATCGACGAGCGGCGTCTGGCCGATCTCGGAGCGCGCTCGCGCGTTTAAACGGGTTTTCACCTATGTCCCTCGATATATGGCCGGTGCCTTTTTGGGGTCAGTGTGTCGGCCCACTAGTCATGATGACCTAGTACGAATGCCTCGGTCGCGGGTCAAGTCGTTTGAAATCAGGGACCTGGAAATGGCCAGGGACTCTGGCACATTTCCTGCCCGCTCAACGGGGTCTCATGCGAGATTTTGTCGCTCTGCGAAACGTCACCACGCCAGCGCTGCACCGTGCGCGCAACGATCGCGGCTTTACGCTGGCCGAGGTTCTGGTCGCGGCCGCCTTCGTGACGATCGCCTTCGGAGCGATCGGCATGGGCTTCTTGCAGGGGACGGGTTCGGTCGAGGTGGGCCGGCAGCAAACCACCGCGGTCTATCTGGCTGAGCAGCGGCTCGAACAGATCAAGGCGTGGTCCTTGAGCACGGGCGGCGGACAGGGATTTTCGACCGTGGCGACGGGGGCCGGCTGCTGTGCGGACGAGGCCTATAACACGATCACGAGCTATAGCAGGTACCGAAGGGCCGTCACGGTCACGGCGAATGGCGCGAACAACAAAGTGGTTCAGGTCTCGGTGTTCTACCTGCCCGTCAACCCGGCCGGCGGCAACGCGGGCAACGAGCGACGCGTGGACGTCTCGACGGTGGTGACGAACCGATGAGGCCGCCCGAAATGTCCTCGGTGCGGCGGCTCGGCCAGGCGGGATTCACTCTCATCGAGCTGCTGGTGGCGCTCGCCGGCGTCGGACTCGTGCTGGCGGGGCTCGCGGCGTTCTTCATCGGCGGCCAGCAGAGCTTCCTCGTCGGCGCGAACCAGATCGAGGCCCAGCAGAACGTCCGGATCGCCATCGAGCGGATGATCGACGAGATCCGCAATGCCGGGAACGCTCGCGCGCTGCCACCCCCGGCGCCCGCGACCTGTCCGCCCTATGGTTTCTGCGCCCTCGCCAACGGTCAGACGGTGACGTCGTTCACGCTGCAGAACGATTGGAACGGCAATGGCGTGATCGAGCCCGGGTTGACGGTGACGGTGAACGGAACGCAGCGCGGCGAGCAAGTCACGTACTCGTTCGTGGGCACTCAACTGCTGCGCCAGGAATCCGCGGTCGACGCCGCCCCGGTCCCCGTCGTCGGCGGCATTCAAGCCCTCCAGTTCACCTACTTCGACGAGTCGGGAAACGCCACGGGCACGACGGGCAACATCCGCACCATCGTCGTGGCCGTCACGACACGTCCGGAGTCTCGGCAGGCCGCGAGCTACAACCAGGGCCTGGTGCTGGTGACGATGACCGATACCGCTCGCATCAGAAACCGCTGATGGGGACTCCCGGGAGGGCACGACGATGAACAGGACGCGACTCCACACACTCGATGAGCGAGGGATGGCCGCGGTCATGGCGCTCATCGTGGTCCTCGCGCTGACCTTGCTCGTCACCGCGTTCTTGGCCGTCAGCGCCTTTGAGCCTCAGATCTCGCAGAATCTCGCCGATTCCACCCAGGCCCGGTACGCCGCGGAAGCCGGGATCGAGTGGGCGTTCGACCAGCTCGTCGGCACGCAGGTGTGGGACACGCTGCTGGTCAACGCGGGGGCGTGCGGGACGTCCGTCACGCCGGCGGGTTGGAGCAACGTGGCCATCGCGAGTCTCTCCGGTACTTTCACGGTCACCGTGCGCAATGACTGCCAGGCCGGGGCGACTCCGGACAGCCTGATCACCGGCGTCGCCGTCGACACCGCCGGCGCCCCGCCGGGGTCGGCAACCCACGACAACAACGGGATCTTGATCCTGACCGCCACCGGAAGCTTCCGGGGGGCGCAGAAGGGGATTCAGGTCGTGATCCGTCGAGACGGGGTGGGCAGCGCGCCCGACTTCCCGGGCGCGGTCAACGAGCCGGGGTTCCAGGCCGACACCTTCGTCGCCTGCGCGTCTGGGGGAGGCAACTGCGCCAACTTCCAGGTCGACGGTCGGGACTATGCGTGCAGCACCTGCCCCAACAACGATGCGGCGTGGTACAACAGCGCGAACTGGAACGCCGCGAGCGGGAATCCTCTCAAGCTCGGCATCGCGACGCAGCCCGGCGTTCAACAGAACAAGAGCCCGACGACCTACGAGCAGAACGTCGAGAGCACCTTCACGGCCGGCTCCTCCGGCCAGGTCTCGCAGAAGGAAGGGAACGTCACCGGCAAGGACCAGACGACCGGCGGCAACCAGACCGGTCTCGGGACGATCGGGCCGTCGAATGCGCTCACCCCGACGGCTATGCAGACCTTCCTCGATGGCCTGGCCGCCAACCCGAAGACGCAGATTCTCCAGTCGACGATGGCCTGTCGGATGCAGATCACGGGGAGCACGAGCACGGCGACCTCGACGCCGACGCTCACCAACGGATGCGGCGTGAACAAGTCGATCGATCTCGGAACCCCCAGTAACCCGCAGCTCGTGTATTTCCGGGGTGATCTCGATTCCACCTCGATGTTCACGGGCCTGCAGGTCAACGACAAGATCCAGGGCGCCGGCATCCTCGTGGTGGAGGACGGCGACCTGAAAGTGCTCGGGAACCTGAACTGGCAGGGCGTGGTCATCGTCACCGGTCGGTACGTCGGCGCAGGTTTCATGGACGGAAGCAACACGAGCATCAACGGCGCGTTCGTCAGCAATGAAACCATCTGGAACGAGCAGACGGGGTTATACGAGTTCTATCTCGGGACGCTCACGGGGTCGGCGTCGTTCCACTATAGCCAGCAAGCCCTCGCCCTCATGAAGAGCATCCGGAACCTGCACAGCCTGTACGGCTGGCGGCCCGTCTAGATGCGCGCGGCGGGGGCCGTCGCGGCGGCGGTCGCGCTGTTCCTGGTCGGGTGCCAGCAATCGCAGCCGCCCAACACGCTGGCGCCGCCCCCGAAACCCGCCGCGCAGACCCTCAAGCAAGAGGGGGACGAGCTGGCCCGCGCCCACGACTGGGTCGGCGCGGTTGCGAAGTACCAGACGGCTCTCAACCAGGAATCAGGCAGCCTCGCGGTTCGGCTGGCGCTCGGCGTCGCCCTTTCCCAGCTGGATCGCCGCGACGAAACGATCGAACAGTTCCGGTGGGTCATGAGTCACAGCCCGTCGGGGTCGCCCGAGTTCACGCTGGCCAGAACCTGGCTGGTGGAGGCCGGTGAGATCGAAGGCCCGCGTGTGGCGACCGCTCCGCCCGAGCGAGAGACGCCGGCCACCGTCAACAAGGACGGCGACAAGCCGAAGGGCGCCGTTCAGGGCGCAACGACGTGGCCGGGCGTCAATCCGCGTCTGCAGTTGATCCCAGTGCGGATCACGTTGACGGGCGAGGACACCGACAACCGGGACGTCAATCTCGGGCGCCGCTTCCGCCTCGGCGAGGGCTATCGCTTCACCGACGCGTTGCCGGGGAAGTATCGACTGCGGGCGGTCGCCATCGATCAGAATCTCGAGCTCTGGGACAAGACCCTCGTCGTGGAAGCGGGCAAGGAAACGATCGTCGATTTGACCCCCGCCGACAGTCGCGTCTCGACCAAGGACTTCCCGCCGAACTGACGGCCTACGGCAGCAAGATGCCGGAATGTCAGCCCGAGCCATCCTAACCTCTTGATTGTGCGTGGGCCGGTCCGGGCACGCGCCTTGCGATGATCTCAAGGGAAGGCACCGACCATCGTCCACGAGTTCCCGAGGAGGATTCAGCATGCGTATGCGTGCGCGGGTCTGGTCGATCTCGATCGGGACGTTGCTGTTCGTGTTCCTGACCGCCGCAACGGCCGTGCCGGCCGCGCGGGCGGACAGCCGGAACGACTCACGACACGATTCACGCGATCCGCGTCACGATCCGCGAGATTCAGACGAGGGACGGCACAAGCTGACGAAGCTACGGCAAGAAGTCGATGCGTTGAAGGTGCAGCTGGCGGCGGCCCGGGCGTCGAGCTCGGCAGCGGACGCGGCCCTTCAGCAGCAGATCACGATGCTCGCGACGAGCCTGAATACGCTCGAGGCGAGGCTGACCGCCACCTCTCCCTCGGGTCGATCGTCGACCAGCGTGTTCGACGGGAACGCGAAGAACGTCGGCGAAGTGATTGGGGTCGATGACGACAATATTCCTTGGGTGCTCACGACGGCTCATGACGCCAATGCTCAGAGCTACACGTTTGCCCTCAAGGTCTTCCCTGGTCAGTTGACCGGCGGCAACATTCTGTTTGCGGGCGCCGATTGCACGGGCGCGGCCTACCTCGAGCCCCTCGCCGTATTCCGGGGTGTGTACTTTGGCCCGAGCGCGATCTCGATTGCCGGCGTCGATTACGTTCATGGTGGTGTCGTCTATGCGTCGGCGGCGGGCGCCGCCGTGACGCAGGTCGACCTCGCCTCGCGGGCCCTGGAAAGCGGGTCATGCTTCACGGGTCCGTTCGGGCTCCCGGGCAGCTACGTGGTTCCCGCGGCGCCGGTGACCTTCAGCACGCCCTTCACGCCGCCGTACACGGTGCGGTAGAGCATCACGGGTTTCCGGCCCGACATCGGGCCGACGCGCGTGTGAGAGACGACGGGGGCGGTCCTGCGACGCCCCCGATCGTCGTGACCTCGCCCAGGCGGCCGGCATGCCACTTTTCGTCCTCCTGCCACGTTCTGTCACCTCGCTGCCAAATTGCGGCAGCTCCGGACGCGGTCGTGGCCGGAGCCTTGCGCTAAACCTCTCGATTTCTAAGAGGCCTTTCCAACCGGGTGCGCTTGGCACTTTCGCTGCAATGGAGTTGGCACAGGGGGGCGTGATGAGATCGATGCGACGGAACGCGCGAGGCTTCACGCTGATCGAGTTGATGATCGTCGTGGCAATCATCGGCATCCTGGTCTCGATCGCCGTCCCGCTCTATGCCAACGTCACGGCGCGGTCACGCATCGCCAAGGCCCAGGCCGACATCCGCACCCTGGTGAGCGCCGTGTCGATATACCAATCGCACATGAGCGTGTACCCCGTCGCGCTCATGGATCTCACCGGGGTGGTCACGAATCCATCCGGACTCACGGGCGGGCCGTTCATGGGCTCGATTCCGACACCGCCGTCGACGTCGTGGGGCTCCGCGTACGCCTACGCCACCAACGCCAACGGGACCTTCGTGATCTCGGCGGCCGGTGACGGCGCCACCGTCACGGCGCCCTAATCGCTCGCCTCAGCTGAAGCGCCGCAGGTAGCCGGCGAGCGCTTCGCCCTCGCGCTCGCTGAGCGCGACGGCCACCCGTAGCTGCTCGAGATACTGTTCGAGGGTTTTGCCTCCCAGGTTGATCGTCCGCTCGGTGAAGAACGCATGGACGTCGCGCTCGAGCTCCGGCGTGGCGAGCCCGATGACGCCCTCGCACATGCGGCGCAGGCCGTGCTTCGGGTAGAGCCGGTCCATCTGATCCCAGCGCCGCTTGACGAAGTCCCAGGCCGCCTCGCGGGCGTACACGCTCATGAGCAGCGTGCGGACGACGAAGGGCGCGTCCTGGGTGCGGATCTCACCGTTCACCGCGCGCTCGAGCGTCTGGGCGAGCAGCTCCGGGCGCGGGAAGCCGGCCAGGGCGTAGAGGTAGCGCTGCTCGTCCTGGGGCGTGGTGGCCGCGCGGAAGCGACGGAGGAACTCCTCGTAGCGATCGGCGTCACCGACGTGGGCGAGGATGGCGATGAGGGCGGGCAGGACGTTGGGATCGACGGCGGCCGCCTCGGTGAGGGATGCCGCGTAGCGACGACCGGCCTCGGCCTGCACGGTCGGATCGTTACCGAGCGTACCGAGCGCGCGCAGCAGATCGCCGCGGAGCTGCCGGGTCAGCTCGTCCTCACCCGGACGCGGGGCCCAGCCGAGGTCGGCTGCCGCCGGCCCCACCAGGCGTCGCGTGAATCCCTCCAGGCCCGGGCGGTCGGTGGGAGCGATGACGCGATTGAGCGCGCTCAGCGCCCCCAGCAGGGTCGCCCACACGTTGCGATCCCGCTCGGCGGTGAAGCGCGCCGACAGCTCGAGATACTGGGTGACGGGCGTGAGCCCGGCCAGCACGGTGGCCCACGCGTCGCTGACGAGATTGAAGCGCTCGATCGGCTTCAGGCCGTCGGGCAGCCGGCGCAGGACCGTGTCGAGCAGATCGGCCGCGTAGCGCACGCGGTAGAAGCCGTGGCCACCTTCGTTGACGAGCGCGTAGTCGCTGCCCGCGGGGACGGTCACCCGCGCTTCGGCCCCGTCGAGGACGAGGCGGACGACCTGATCGCCGGCCCGCGTTCCGAAGCGCACCTGGATCGGGACCTGCCAGCGCTGGTCGTGGCTCCCGCTCGCCGCCACGAACGGCGGCGGCTCCGGCCGGTAGGTGAAGCGCTGCTGGCTGAGCACCAGGTCGCCGCCGTCGCGGCGCGCCGCGACGAGCGGGAAGCCGGGCTGAAAGATCCAGCCGTCCATCATGGCGTTGATCGGGGTCCCGGCGGCGTCGCCGAGCGCGGCCCACAGGTCGCCGGTGTCGGCGTTCGCGTAGGCGTGATCACGCAGATAGCGGCGCACACCGTCGCGGAAGACGTCGGCGCCGAGGTATTGCTCGAGCATGCGCAGCACCGAGGCGCCCTTCTCGTACGTCAGCACGTCGAACATGGCGTCGGCGTCGCGCGGCGCCCGTACCTCGAACTCGATGGGACGCGTCGACCACAGCCCGTCCACCGCGAAGGCGGCGGCCCTTGAGACGCCGAACGTCGTCCACCGTCTCCACTCCGGCTTCCAGGCGTCCACCGCCAGCATCTCCATGAACGTGGCGAACGCCTCGTTCAGCCAGATGCCGTTCCACCACGACATGGTGACGAGGTCGCCGAACCACATGTGGGCGTTCTCGTGAGCGACGACGTCGGCCACTCGCTCCTGCTCGGTGTGCGTGGCCTGGCGCTCGTCGACGAGCAGCGCCGTCTCGCGGAACGTGATGGCGCCGAGGTTCTCCATGGCGCCGGCCGCGAAGTCGGGAATGGCGAGCAGGTCCAGCTTGTCGCCGGGGTAGGGAACGCCGTAGTACTCCTCGAAGAAACGGAGTGAGGCGGCCGCCACCTCCTGACCGAAGGCGGCCAGCTTCACCTTGCTGGGCACGCACCACACGCGGAGCGGCGTGCGGCCGACGACCACCGGGGTCGTCGACTCCAGCTCACCGACCACGAAGGCCACCAGATACGTCGACATCTTCATGGTGTCGGCGAAGGTGATGACCTTGCGACCTCCTTCGCGGCGCTCGCCGACGATGCGCGTGTTGGAGACGGCGGTGAGCGCGGGATCGATGGCCAGCGTGCTGGCGAAGACCGCCTTGAACGCCGGCTCGTCCCAGCACGGAAAAACGCGGCGGGCGTCGGTCGCCTCGAACTGCGTGGCTGCCAGCGTGCGACTGACACCGGCGGCGTCCTTGTAGGTGCTGCGGTAGAAGCCGCGCAGCTTGTCGTTGAGGATGCCGCTGAACACCAGCGTGAGCCGCCAGCTCCCCGGAATGATGGAGGCCGGGAAGGTCAGCCGGCAGCGCTCGAGGCTTTCCTCGAGGGCGATGATCGCTGACGATCGCTGGCCCCGATCGTTCTCGATCGACGCTTGCGTGACGGAAAGATCGGCGACGTTGAGGACGATCTCCGTGGTCGGCTCCGTGACGGTGACGGCGATCGTCTCGGTGCCGAGGAACGACGCCGTCACCAGATCCGGCTCGAGCCGGATCTCGTAGCGCGTGGGTACGACGTGACGCGGGAGCCGGTAAGGGTCCACGGGATGGTCGCCTCCTTGGGTGGGATGCCAAAGCGTACTCTACTTCATGCCGCCGATCGCGTTGTCCTGTCAGGAGGATGAAGCTGGCGGGACGAGCGCGGCGAGGAGTCCGGCCAGCATGTCCCAGCCGGACGAGTGGCCGATGCGAGTGAGCCGGCGGGCGGCGTCGACGAGCGTTGGTGGCGGCGCCCCGATGGCGAGGCCGCGTGCAAGCTCGTGCAGAGGGGCGTGGCCACGGCCCGCGACGAGGTCGGCGAGGAGAACCGCGCTGATCGGATGGGTTGCCTGACGCGCCCGCGCGCAGATGGTGTCGCCGGCCGCGCGCCAGCGCTCGCGCGAGTCGGCGCGGTCGAGCATCGCACGCGCGAAGAAGATGCCGCCGATGTAGTCGTCGCCGGCCGGCGTGAGTCCTGGCCCGAGCCCGATGAGCTTCACGGCGGCACGCGTGGCCGCGTCGGCGTCGTCGTCGTGACTGGCCAGGGCGAGCGCGCGAGCGGCCGGCGCGGCTCCGTCGAAGGGAAAGCGCACCGTCTGTCCGGTCAGGAGGGTCGCGAACCCCTCAGGTGTGCCGACGTCGTGGAGCTGGGCCAGCAATGAGCGCGCTGCGCCGGCGACGGCGTGCGGCTCGACGCCCGTCGTACCGTCGTCCGGGCTCCACACCGGAGCGTGTGTGATGTCGAGCGTGACGTCGCCGGCGAGCGACGTCGGAACTTCGGAGTGGGCGAGGACGGCGCGGCCGTGGAGCGGCGAGCCGGGAGCGCCGATCCAGATCAGCGCGTCGCCCGCCTGAAGGTACGCAGAGCGCGCGAGCGCGGCCACGACTCGCGCGCGGCCTCGCGTGTCGACGAGGGCGTCCCGCGCCAGCCATCCGAGCGTCGCCACCGGGATCGGCTCGTCCCGCACGATCGTCACCGTATCACGCGCGATGACGCTCCACGTCGCCGGCGTTCCTGCTAAGGTGAGGCGCATGTCGTCGCACGCCGTCCGCGTCCTCGCGACGAGCGTTGCCGTGGCCATCGTCGCGACGGCCGCCGGAGGCAGCGAAAGCGTCGAGGAGTTCGTGCGGCGCCACTGGCGCGCGCCGCTCCAGCCGCAGGGCCCGGCGCCCGCCCGCTTCTCGACGATCGAAGCATCGCTCCGGCCGGAGGCGTGCGGCACCTGCCATCCGGCGCAGTACGCCGACTGGCGCACGAGCTGGCACGCGGCGGCGACGGGACCCGGCGTCGCCGGGCAGCTCGTCGAGATGTTCGAGAGCGATCCCGGCTCCGCGCTCGGCTGTCTCGGCTGTCACGCGCCGCTCGCCGAGCAAGCGCCGCTCGCGCGCGACGAGCGCCGCCTCGTTCCCAATCCGGTCTTCGACGCCGCGCTTCATCGCGAGGGCTTGCCCTGTGCGGGCTGCCACGTGCGCGGCCACCAGCGCTTCGGGCCGCCGCGCCGGGACGGCACGCTGGCGAGCGCGGCGCCCCGCGAGGCGCTGCCGCACGGCGGGGTCACCCGCACCCCCGCGTTCCTGTCCGCCGCGTTCTGCCGCGGCTGCCACCAGTTCGGCGCCGACGGCACCTCGCTCAACGGCAAGCCCCTCGAGAACACCTATCGCGAATGGGAGGCGAGCCGCTTCGCGCGCGAGGGCGTGCAGTGCCAGGACTGCCACATGCCCGACCGCCGCCACCTCTGGCGCGGCATTCACGACGTCGACATGGTGCGCTCGGGCCTGTCCATCGAGGCGGCCGGTCCGAAGAGCCGCGTCGGCGTCGGCGACGTCGTGAGCCTGGCCCTGACCGTGAAGAGCGTGCGGGTGGGACACGCGTTCCCGACGTACGTCACGCCGAAGGTGGTGCTGCGCGCCGAGTTGGTCGACGCGTCCGGCGCCGTCGTCGAGGGCAGTCGCGAAGAGCGCGTGATCGCCCGAGAGATCGCGCTCGATGTCTCACGCGAGATCGCCGACACGCGGCTCTTGCCCGGCCAGGCGGCGACGCTGCGCTATCGTCGCCGACTGCCGGCTGCCGGAATCTCGGCGCGCCTGACCGTCGTCGTCTATCCGGACGCCTTTTACACGAGCTTCTACGAGGCGTTGCTCCAGCAGGGGGCCGGTCGAGGCGCCGCTCAGATCCGCGAAGCGCTGGAGGCAACGCGCCGCTCGCCCTTCGAGGTGTTTCGCCGCGAGCTTCCGCTGTCCTAGCGGAGCCCTGGGCCCCGTGGTATGAAGGCTGGTGTTTTCGGCTCGAGCACCGACGTGAGCCGCGTGAAGGTCTAGCGCACGATGAGGAGGGGAGCCGACTACCGGGAGGCCCTGCGCGCCGGGCGCAAGGTCTGGGTGATGGGCGAGGGCGCGATCGAGGACGTCGCCGTCCACCCCGCCACGCGCGCGATGGTGGAGGAGTACGTCGCGTGGTACGACCGACACTTCGACGCCGAGTGGCAGGACGTCATCCTCACGCCGCCGGACCCGAGCGGCCACCGCGCGCCGTGGGCCTTCGTCGCGCCCAGGTCTACGGACGACCTGCGCGGCATGGGCCGGTTCTACTCCGCCACGAGCTTCCTGAGCGCGGGCAACATCACGCACACCCCGGCCTACGGCAACCTCATCGCGCTCGGGGTCCTCGACGCCGTCCAGCAGCGGGGCGTGTCCAAGGAGCAGGTCGCCAACGCGCGCGCGTACCGTGACCTGATCGCGCGGACCGGAAGGTTCCTCACGTTCTCGGGCGGCGCCGCGATCATCGGCGCTCGCCTCCGCGAAGACCCGGGCGAGCGGCTGGCGCTGCGGCTCGTCCGGGAAACCGACGGCGGCGTGATCGTGAGCGGCAAGATCGGCATGCACACCAGCCCGGCCTATGCCGAAGACGTCTACGTCGGCAGCCACTCCGGCATCGACATCGATGGCCACCGCGCGACGTTCGTGGTCGCGGTCGATGCGCCGGGCGTGACGGTGCTCTGCCGCAAGATCTCGGCGCGCCACCCGAACCCGTTCGTCGCGCCGCTGAGCAGCCGTTTCGACGAGCTGGACGGCCAGATGTGGCTCGACGACGTCCTCATCCCGTGGGATCGCGTGTTTCTCACCGAGGCGTCGCCGGAGCCGGTGGCGTCCTGGCTCTTCTGGCATCAGCTCTATTGCTGGCTCGCGAAGGCGGAGTTCACGCTCGGGCTCGCGCTGGCGTGCACCGACGCGATGGGGCTCACGCAGCACGAGCCGACCATCGACTACCTGCTCGACCTGGTCGTCGACGTCCAGATCGTCCGGAGCTGTCAGACTGCCGCTGAGCTCGACCCCGAGCGGTCGATGGACGGGTCCTGCATCCCGAATCGCGCGCACGTCGCGGCGGGCAGCATCGCGCTGCAAAAGGCGCGGCAGCGCATGGCCGAGATCCTGCGCATCCTTCCCGGCTCATCGCTCGTGGTCGCCCCGTCGGACAAGGATCTGGCGGCGCCGGACGTCGCCGCCGGCCTGGAGGAGTCGTTCGCCGGCGGCGGCTACACGGCACTGCAACGCGCCGCGCTTCTTCAGCTCGCTGCCGATCATGTCACGTCAGCGCTCGACGGCCGCGAGTCGGCGTTCGAGCTGCACGCCAACGGCGGGATTCCGGCCTGGCGCGGCCGACTGCGCCGTTACTTCAGCCGCTACAACGAGCTCGCCAACGGCGTCCTGCGCGCGCTGAGCGTCGACATGCGCTACAACGAGCTCGCCAACGGCGTCCTGCGCGCGCTGAGCGTCGACATGCCGGAGATCGACCTGAACGTCCTGCGTGCCGCGCCGTTGGCGCCGCGGCGGCCGGTGGTCCCGCCGCAAAGGCTGTCCGGGCCGGCGCGCGGGGCGTGACGAGGTAACTCGCAAGAAGGAGACCGAGATGGACTTCGAGTACTCGCCCGCGCAGCAGACGTTCCGCAAGCAGTTTCGGGAATGGCTGAGCGCCAACCTGCCGCACGACCTCTGCCTCGACGATCCCGCCGACGATCGCGTCGCCTCCGATCGCGAGACGTTCGAGCTTCGGCGCGTCTGGCAGCGGACGATGCACGAGGCGGGCTGGGTGGGGATCTCCTGGCCCACGGAATACGGTGGCCGCGGCGCGACGCTGATCGAGCGCGTGATCTGGGACGAGGAATACGCGGCGGCACGCGCCCCCGTGCTGCCGGGGAACATGGGCCTCAGCCTCGTGGGCCCGACCATCATCCACTGGGGCACCGACGAGCAAAAGCGACGGTATCTGCCCCCGATCCTCAGCGGGGAAGACGTGTGGGCCCAAGGGTTTTCGGAGCCCGGCGCCGGCTCGGACCTCGCCAGTCTTCAGACCCGCGCCGTCGACCGCGGTGACCACTTCGTCATCGACGGCCAGAAAGTATGGACGTCGGGCGCGCACTTTGCGCACTGGATCCTCGTCCTGGCGCGGACGAATCCCGACGCGCCCAAGCACAAGGGCATCACCGCCTTCCTGGTGCCGCTCTCGACCAGGGGTATCACGGTGCGACCGCTCGTGCTGCTCACCGGCCACCGTCATTTCAACGAGGTCTTCTTCGAGGACGTCGTCGTCCCCAAGGCGAACCTCCTGGGACCGGTCGATCAGGGCTGGACGGTCTCGACGACGACGCTGATGTACGAGCGCCACTCGACGGGCGCGCGCAATCCCATCGGACAGGTGAAGAGCCTCATCGCCGTCGCGCGGCGGCTGCCGAGCAATGGCCACACGGCGTGGGACGATCCCCTCGTGCGCCAGAGGCTGTCCCAGCTCGCCATCGACTGCGAGGCGATGCGCTTGACGCGCTTGCGCAGCCTGACGCGCCAGCTCCGCGGTGAGCCACCGGGGCCGGAGGGCTCGATCCTCAAGGTCTTCGGCTCCGAGCTGGGAACGCGCATCGCCGAGGCCGCCGGCGAGCTGCTCGGCATGCACGCGCTCGTGAACCAGGGCAGCGAGATGGTTCCCGACGCGCCACGCTGGTTCAACCGGGTCCTGGCCGCCCGCCAGTACACGATCTCCGCGGGAACGAGCGAGATCCAGCGCAACATCATCGGCGAACGCGTGCTCGGCCTGCCGAAGGGATGAGAACCTAGCAGCCGAGCGCGGCGCCGTCGGCGCGCGGATCGGAGCCGCCCAGCAAGGCTTCGCCGGTCAGCGCGATGCACTGGGCGTGGCCCATGAGGTCGCTCCAGGCCTCCACGACGCGGACGTCGTGGCCGCGCTCGCCGAGGGACGTCGCCACGCTGTCATCGAAGCGCGCCTCGATGCGCAGCGCCTTCGACGGCTCGCCCCACGTCCGGCCGTAGAGCCAGCGGGGCGCTTCCACCGCGGCCTGGGGACCGAGCCCGCGGTCCACCAGCCGGGTCACCAGCGCCGCCTGAGTCTGAGGTTGCCCTTCGCCCCCCATCGTCCCGTACACGAGGCGGGGCCGGCCGCCGACCATATATATGGATGGGATCAGGGTGTGGGCGGTGCGCTTGCGCGGGGCCAGGGTGTTGGGATGGCGCGGATCGAGCGAGAAGAAGGCCCCGCGGTTCTGCAGGAGCACCCCGGTGTCGCCGGCGACGACGGCGGCGCCGAACTCGTGATAGGTGCTCTGGATCAGGGAGACCGCGTTGCCTTCGCTGTCGGCCGCCACGATGGCGATCGTGTCGCCGTCGGCCTGAGGGCCCCCGGCCGTCATCGCCGCTCTACGCGAGATGCGACCGCGGCGACGAGCGAGACGGGCCGCGTCGAGGCAGCGCTCGACGGGGACGGCGACGATCGTCGGATCCGCGAGGTAGCGATCGCGATCCTCGAACGCGAGCTTCGTCGCCTCCACGATGACGTGGACGTAGTCGGCCTCGTCGAGGCCGGCCACGTCGAAGCCGTCGAGCAGGCCGAGGATCGCGAGCGCGGCGAAGCCCTGCGTCGGCGGCGGCAAGCTCGTCGCCTCCCCGTCGCGGTAGCGCACGCGCAACGGCTCCACCCAGTCGGCGCAGTGCTCGGCGAGGTCGGCCAGCGCGAGCGGGCTTCCGACTGCGGCGGCGCTGGCCACGATGCGGCGAGCGAGATCGCCGCGATAGAACGCCTCGCTTCCGCCGTCGGCCACCGCCGCCAGCGTGGCGGCCAGATCGCTCTGGACGAAGCGGCCGTCGGCGAAGCGGTCCGGATGGTAGACGGGCCAGAACGAGCGTCTGACTTCGGGCGGCGCGCCGGCGGCGAAGAGCGCGGCGGCGCCGGCGGTGACGCGGCGCTGACCTGGGGAGACGGCGAACCCGTCGCGCGCGTGGCGCACGGCGGCCTCGAGAAGCTG
>WNEY01001635.1_pt1 | contig 19080 bp, 17 predicted proteins | sample 5400531 | NCBI WGS metagenome assembly WNEY01 (sample SAMN13153338, study PRJNA577476) | soil metagenome | isolation source: 200 cm saprolite under Douglas fir tree site 1 | place: USA:California | collected 2015-04-18
CTGCTTCTCATTTGCAGCGGCGGAATGGTCACGAGCAAGGGAGTCGGCCTGGCCGTGCCCGATTGGCCGACCACATTCGGCTACAACATGTTTTTATTTCCGGTCTCGAAATGGGTCGGTGGGATTTTTTTTGAGCACACCCACCGCCTGATTGCATCAACAGTAGGATTTCTCACCATCTTTCTCGCGGTCTGGGTTTGGCGCGGTCAGGATCGACAATCGTTGCGCAATTTCAGTTTGGTTGCTGTCGCCGGCGTCGTTCTGCAAGGCATTCTCGGCGGTCTGCGTGTGACGATGCTCAAAAACGAAATCGGAATCTTTCATGCCTGTCTTGCGCAAGCGTTCCTCGGACTCATTGTCGTGATCGCGTTGATGACGACAAACTTCTGGCCAGCGCTCTCAAATGTAGTTGTCGATCTAAAAAAATTCGCGCCGCTCAAAACGCTCGCGCTCGCAACGACAATTGCAATTTATGTGCAACTCGCGCTCGGCGCGACCATGCGCCATCAGCATCGCGACCTCGCCATTCTCGATTTTCCAACGGCAAACGGCGCATGGATTCCGGAGACGAGCCCAAACATGCTTGCACAGCTGAATTCCTGGCGCGACGCGCATGGTTATTCCGACGTGACCGCGTTTCAAATTTGGCTGCAAATGGCGCATCGCTTTCTCGCGCTGATTATCGCTTTTGCCGTGCTCGCTTTCTGTCTGCGGGTTTGGAGAGACGCGCGCGGAATCGCGGCGCTGAGGCGATTGTCGATCTGGTGGGTCGCTCTCCTGTTCCTTCAACTTACGCTTGGAGCCTGGACGATCTGGAGCAACAAGGCCGCGGACATCGCGACCGCGCATGTCGCAGTCGGCGCGATCATGCTATCTTTTGGCGTGAGCAGTTGGGCGATTAGCTGGCGAATTTTGCACAGGTGCGCCGTTGAAAGATCGACAGCTAGATTTGAAGCGAGAGGAGCAGAAGTTACATGAAAACGGCCGCGATTGATCGCGAAATCGCTTCCGTTCTGACAAATGGGCAGCGGTCGCGTCTTCGAGCGGTTGCCGATTTCGCCGAGCTGGTCAAAGCGCGCCTGACGCTTCTGGTTCTGCTCACGACCGCGGTCGGTTTTTATCTCGGCGCTGAAAATCCGATCAGTTATCCGCGATTTTTTCATGCTCTATTTGGCACAGCGCTGGCCGCGGCGAGTGCGGCCGCGCTCAATCAATGGTGGGAGCGGAGACCGGATGCGTTGATGCGGCGAACGAAAATGCGGCCGATTCCGGCCGGCAGAATGCTGGCGCGGGATGCTCTTGTAATCGGCCTGCTGCTCGCGATCGCGGGAATTATTTATCTTGTGCTCAGTTGCAATGCGCTCGCGGCCAGTCTCGCCGCGCTCACAATTGTTCTTTACATTTTCGCGTACACGCCGCTGAAACGAATCAGCACCACGAACACCCTAATCGGCGCGATCCCGGGTGCGATCCCGCCGATGATTGGATGGGCCGCGGCACGCGGACGTCTCGATGCCGGGGCCTGGAGTTTGTTTGCGATTCTATTCTTCTGGCAGATGCCGCATTTCTTTGCTCTGGCGTGGATGTATCGGGAGGACTATGCGCGCGCGGGCTTTCAAATGATGTCGAACGACGACGAGACCGGAGCACGCAGTTCCAGTCAAAGCGTTTTGTTTTGCATGCTGCTTTTGATCGTCGCAGGCGTGCCGGGTTACCTTGGCCTAACAAACGCAATTTATGTTCCAATTGCGTTCGCGCTCGGAGGCTTGTTTATGGCAATGGCCATGCGGTTTCACGGAAAAAGAACGCCTCAACAAGCGCGCGCATTATTCGTCGCGTCCATTGTCTATCTGCCGCTTTTGCTCGTCGCGCTCGTCGCGACGAAATTATGAATACAGCGTCCTTGTCGGTGGAACGGGGCTCATCATTAAGCGCGATGGCCTGGAAGGCGACGTTGATTCTTATTCCGTTTGTTACTGCCGCGCTTTTGCTGTGGCTTCGCCACGTTGAGGTCCGTGCTCTCGCCCAGCGAACAGTTTCTTCCTACGGCGCCGTCCCAAGTTTCCAGCTTGTTAATCAGGATGCGCAGCCATTCGGATCCGCGCAGTTGATCGGTAAAATTTGGATCGCCGATTTTATTTTTACGACCTGCCCGGGACCATGTCCCATGATTAGCACACGAATGAGCGAGTTACAGAAACCTCTGGAAAAAACGGATGTCCATCTCGTTTCCTTCACTGTCGATCCGGAGAAGGACACGCCGGAAGTTTTGCGCGGCTACGCGGAGAAGTTGCATGCGCAAGCGGGCCGCTGGGATTTTCTGACCGGCGCGCAATCCACCATTTACCATCTCTCTCGCGATGGCTTCAAACTGGCGGTTTCAGATGGCAGCGAAGAAACCGGAATTCCCGTGCACAGCACGCGAATGGTTTTGGTGGATCGACATGGTGAAATTCGCGGTTATTACGAAGCGACCGCGGCGGATGCGGTGACGAAATTGCTCGCCGATACCAGTCATTTGCTCCGCGAGCAACCGAAATGATTTTGTAGCGGCGCTCTATGAGCGTCGTATTTCGGCGGTCGCAGACCGCCGCTACAGCGCCCACGCAATCAACCGACCGGCTCTGGGCCTGCGCTCGGTCCTTCGTCGCAAACCAAACGCAGATAGTCGCGGTATTCGTTCTTTGGCAGTCGATCGATCATTGCCGCAAGCTCCGATTGAGTGATGAAACCCATGCGGAGAGCGACCTCCTCGAGACATGCGATTTTCAGTCCCTGTCGATGTTCGATAGTCGCGATATAATTGCCGGCCTCAAGCAAGCTCGTCTGCGTGCCGGTATCGAGCCAGGCCAGGCCGCGGCTGAGCAATTTCACGTGCAGCTCCTTGCGTTTGAGGTAAAGCAAGTTCAAATCCGTAATCTCGAGTTCGCCGCGCGTCGAGGGACGCAGCCTTCGGCAAAACTCGACCACGCGCTCGTCGTAAACATAAAGCCCCGGCACGGCGAAATGGCTTTTCGGCTGTTTCGGTTTTTCTTCGAGGCTGATCGCTTTGCCATCGGCATCGAACTCGACCACGCCGTAGCGTTGCGGATCGCGAACTTGGTATCCGAAAATGCAGGCCCCGCGTTCAATCGCGAGCGCGTCGCGGTAGAAGTCGAGTTTCCCGTAGAAAATGTTGTCGCCGAGAATCAGTGACGCGCCGGAGTCACCGATAAATTTGGCGCCAATGAGAAAGGCCTGGGCAATTCCCTCCGGCTTCGGTTGTTCCGCGTACTCGATCCGAATGCCAAGGTGCGCCCCATCGCCCAAATAATCGCGAAGCATGGGCAAGTCTTTGGGCGTCGAGATAAGGAGGACGTCGCGCAAACCGCCGAGCATGAGCGTGGCGAGCGGATAGCAAATCATCGGCTTGTCGTAAACCGGCAGAAGCTGTTTGCAGACGATTTTCGTCAGCGGAAAGAGCCGCGTTCCGGCGCCGCCGGCGAGGAGAATGGCTTTCTTGTTCATCCGCTTGTTTTTATTTTTCGTCCGCGCGCTCTCGGCTCCAGCGAACCAGCAACTCCGACCATTCCTGCCAGAAACTTGCGTGATCGGTCAAATCGATCCCGATTTTTTCTTCGAGCAAGCGGAGCGTCTTTTTTGGAAAAGAAACAAGAGCTGCCTGGTCGAAGAGAAATGTATTGCCGCGCTTCCGGATCAATTTGCGATCACTCAGACGTCCGCCCTGGCATCGGCTTAATGCCGCCTCGATCCAACTTTGCGGCAGTTCTGGTTTCGGCTCGATCGTCGCGCTGACCGTAAGATCGACAATCCCCTGCAAAATGAGCGCGCAGACGAGCGCACGCGAATTCGTGGCGTGGACATGCGAAATGTTTTTCTCTAGGAGAAGCTTGCGTAATGCGAGAGCGAAACGCGCCTGTCGCAGGAAAATCGCGGCCGGTGCGCGATCGTCTTCGCTTGCTCGCTCGTCTTCCAATTTTTGGGCAAGGGCGCGGTTCGTCCGCCACTCTGCTTCGATCGCCATTGCGTCGGGCAAAAAATTCAGTCTTTCCACCACCTGTTCCATAACCGGGGTAAAACGGGTGGCCGAATTTAACTCGCAGACGAACGGCACGATGGAGATATTTTGCCGCTCCATCTCCTGAAGCTCGCGTTCGATGAACGGCAAACTTTTGTCCGGCCAGCGATCGATCAGATAAACGATCTGGTGAATGGAGGGACGAGCGGGCGACTTGGGTCGCGGGACGGACGACCGCTGGAGAAGTTGAAGAAGTGGAACGACAGTTTTTTTGATTTCAAAATGCTGCTCGATTCGCGCGCGCCCAGCCTGACCGTAACGCAGCCGTCGTGCAGGATCGCGAGTCAAATGTTCGAGCGCAGCAGCCAGCGCTGCCGTGTCGCCGGGCGGCACCAACAGTCCAGTTTTGTCGTGCACGACCGATTCGGGAATGCCGGCTAGCCGCGTCGAGACCACTGGGCGCGCCGCGGACATTGCCTCAAGGATCACTGTGGGAAATACGTCGCTTCCACCCTGGGGATCGACTACCGAAGCCAGCGCGAAAATGTCGGCCGCGCGCAATTTTTCGAAAATCGCACCCTGGGACAGCGAACCGAGAAGAGCGACTCGAGATGAGAGGTTTAACTTGTCGATCTTGCCCTGAAGGTTTTCACGTAACGGTCCGTCGCCAACGATCTCGCAGGTAAAATCGAGGCCGCGGCGCGTCAATTCCGCGCAGGCATCGATGAGATATTCGAATCCTTTGAAGGGAACAAGCCGGCCGACGCTGAGGATGAGTGGCGCGGGATCTTGTTTCGCCGGAAGCGGAGAGGGGAACCGTTCGAGGTCGATTCCGTTATAAACCCGATGGATTTTCGCAGCGGAATCCGGGCACCGCTGGCAAAGCAGCTCGCGACTGTAATCAGTCTCGGCCGCGATAAACTTCGCAGCCGCGCAGATTTCGCGCAGGAGATCGTCATTGCCCAGATCGGTCATGAAATCCTGCCCGTGCGCCGTGACGCTGAAGGGGATGCCGGAAATCTCTTTTAAAAACAGAGCGGTGTGCGCAGCGCGATTGGCGAAGTGAACATGGACGTGATCGACGCCGTTGTGCGTGAAGAGGTCGGCGAAGTACAGCGCGTTACGCGCGCGCTGCCCGGGCTTGAATCGCGGGCCGTATTTCCGCTGGTGAAGATCGACAAGCGCAGCTGGCCATTTGCCGCCGGTCTTCGCTTTTTTTTCCAAAGTCCGCAAAATTTGCTGCGGTGGCGCGTAACGAATCGGCGCGCGCAATCGGGAGATATGCTCGTGACGCAAGCTGGTGAGCGGGGGATAAACCGAGCCGATTTCAAGAGGCACGCCGAGCTGTTCCAGAGCCAGCATCTCCGTGTCGCAAAAGGTCTGCGAGATGACCGGGTAACGCGAGTAGAGATAACCAAGTCGCATCGAGCACGATGATTAATCGTGGCGCGCAGAAATAGCAACGGTCGCAGAAGCAGCCGAACCAGCTGAACGCAGGCGGCACGCCTGCCGCTGCTAGCTAGGAAAACCGAACATCTTTCCCGGGATCCATCTCGAAATCCAGGGTGAGAGAGTCGGCCGTGTTCGGCTTGATCACTTCTTCCATGAACTTCACATGAACGGGGTCTTCGCGAAAGATGGCGTATTTGTCCATCGATTCGAAGTCGATCGCGATAAAAAACGGCCAGGGCAATTCCGGGTCGACCCGTTTTCCGCACTTGATGCTCAAAACCTCGGGAATTTTCAAAAGCTGCATGCGCGTATTCATCATCATTTCCTCGACGCGAGCGGGAGTGACCTCAGGTTTGAGTTTGTAGAGGACGATGTGGTGAATCATGGAGGCTAAAGCTATTAGGCGGTTCCAGCGGGGCGTGCAAGTGGGAATCCGGCGCTGGTGTGCGAGTTTATTCGGTAGTCATTCCGGCTGCGGAACGATAAGTAAAGATCGATCGGCGGGTGAAACAAGCGGAACGTTTTTTTCCCATATGAGCGAAACCGAGATTGCAAGATCGACAATCCGCGGACGATCGATGCGCGCTGTTGGCTTGTTGACCGAGGACGATTGGCTGGTCGTGGGATGGGTGTTGGCCGTCAAGTTTTTGCTCTTCGTATTCGGAGCGAAGAGTTACCAGATTCTTGAGGACAAAAGCCTCCAGGGTGCCTACGCGTGGTTCGAAATTTGGAACCGTTGGGATTCGTTGCATTTCCAGAGACTCGCCCAATTTGGTTACAGCGCGAAGGACACGCTGAAGGCTTGGTTTTATCCGTTGTTTCCCTGGTCGGTGCGGCTTTTTGGTCATCTCACAGGAGATTATCTAGTGGGCGCATTTATCGTTTCGGCCATCGCCTCGATAGTCGCCGCCGTTCTTCTGCGAAGACTGGTCAATTTGGATTTTCCCGCCGTTGTCGCGCAACGCGCAACGTGGTTCTTTTTGATCTTTCCGACCGCATATTTTTTACACATCGGCTATACGGAGAGCCTGTTTCTCGCGCTCGGTTTTGGTTCTCTTATGGCGGCGCGCACGGAGCGCTGGTGGCTGGCGGGTGGGCTTGGGGCGCTGGCTTGGATGACGCGCGCACCCGGTGCCATTTTGGTTCCTACGCTCGCCGTGGAAGCGATGCACCAATATTGGGTGACGCGACGCTGGAAATGGCAGTGGCTCTGGATCGCGCTCGTGCCCGTCGGCTTCGGTGTTTATTTAATGGTTAATTGGCGGGTGACAGGCGACCCGTTCGCGTTTTTGCGGATGAGGCAAAAACTCTTTGCGATGTCGACTTCGTGGCCGTGGGTGGGAATCCGGGAGGCGATCGGGAGCTTCGATCGCACCGCTAACGAAGCGGAAATGGTCGGAACGCAAGAGCTGTCCTTCGTGACACTGAGTTTGATCTGCACGATCGTGAGTTGGATCAAATTGCGGCCGCTCTACGCGATGTGGATGACCGGGAATTGGTTGCTTTTTACCAGCGTGACCTTTATCGCGAGCGCGCCACGTTACACATTGGCGCTCTTCCCAATTTTCATCCTGTTCGCTTTGGTGGCGAGGAACCGATTCTGGAATGCGGTTATCACTGTCTGGTCGCTCCTCTTTTTTGCGCTTTTCGCCAGCCTTTTTGTGCGGGGCTGGTGGGCGTTTTAACCGAACTCAGAGAGGTCAGAAGTTAGAGGAAAACAGGAATCTTCTTACTTCTTGAAATCGAGCGCGCCTTTTTTCAGTGCGTAAACGTAGCCCACCATCAAAATGGTGATGAAGCTGAGCATGCTCCAAAAGATGCTGCTGCTTTGGGCAACTGCCTCTTTGTAAACGACCGCCCACGGGTACATGAACACGATCTCGAGATCGAAAAGGATGAAGAGCATGGCCACGAGGTAAAACTTCACGCTGAACCGCGGTTGGCCCGCGCCTTGCGGCACCATGCCACATTCATACGGACTGTCCTTAAGCGCCGAGCGCGTCCCGGTTTTCCCTGCAAGGACACTCACCAGCAGAACGGAGGCAGCGAATCCGATCGCCACAATAATTTGCAAGAGAACCGGCAGGTATTCTCGCAACATTCGCTCTCCTACGGAAATGCGAAGCGCCTTACGCGGATTCGATTATCGTGCGGCTGCGGGGATATGCCCGTTGTGAGGGGCAATCGCATGGGCCAGTGCTGAGGGAAGACCTTTGTATTTCTTGCCATTCTTCTTCACCGCACCGCGCGCGACCAAATTTTGCAGCTTCTCATAAGCACGCAGCCGGAGCATTTCTTCGCCACCGCTGGCCGCATTCCGCGCTCGCAGATTTTCGTGCACAATATCGAAAAGTTGTTTGAACTCGAATGAGGCACGCCGGGAGAGCACCGCGACCAGTTCCTCCGTCACGAGATCGGGAATTCGGCGGGAGAATGCATTTTTCTTTAGAATAGCCATAGATCGAAAAAAATAGCACGTTTTTGCCGGGGTGACAGCATAATTCTCAGCCAATCGTGCCTGGTTAGCCAAAATAGTGCCGAAATGGCGCGATCCGTCAGTTTTTGCCGGGCTCAATCCGCTCGTTGGCGAGTGAAGGCCCAGTACACGGCTGGCACCCCTAGACCGATTGCCGCCTGGGTCAACGTGATTGGCCCGATCGATTCCTCGACGTATCCGTCACGCTCATACCTTTGCGAAGCAACGATCGGGCTGAGGTATTTTGCGACGATCTCGGGCGGCGGCAATTTGCCCACATCGACGTGATCGGAAATCGCGGGCATAAAGGCCGCGCTCATCAACAGCATCGGGCGCATCGCGGCATCCAGTCGCGAATATAAAAGCGGCATGTCGATGTAAGCGAAAAAGTCGGTCGGCGCCGGCAGCAAGCGCGCCGCGGCCTTGTAGGTTTGGGAGTTCGACAACTCCGAGACTGAGCCGCCGCGTTTTATCGCCGCTTCCACCGAAACTGAATCAAGACCGGCAACCAGGAGACGGCTCGACAAGGCAATCGTTGGCGTGATTGCAAATAAACTCGCTGGTGTCGGCATGAAAAAATAGCTGACACCATCTTTTTCCGTTTTTGTCCAGGGAGCATCTTTGTCGATCGCAGGAGTCAATGCGCCGACGATCTTGTTTGCGCGCCCCGGATCCTTCACTGGAAGAGTCGCGATGAGCGACGGCCAACGCGCAGTCGCCGGCCAGTCCGCCAACGATCCCAATTCGAGTTCGAATGCCGCTTTCCAATCGTCAACGGTCACACCGTTGCGTGAGGCGGCGTCAAAAAGTTTCTGCAACCAGCCTGTAAACGGCGCGCCTACACCCGATTGATTGAGTGCGGCAAATTTTTCCAGGTTCAGCACCGTCGCGAGGTAGAAAAAAGTATCCTTGGTTCCGAGGCTAGCCGATGATTGGGTAAGCAACGCATTTTGATTGAGTTTTGGCATGCCGACAAAAAACACGTCGTGAATTTTGCCATTGTCGAAGCGCGTTGCGCCGCAAACGCTCTGTAGCTGCTCCAATGTGCGTTGGCTCGCCGAATTTCGCTGAGCAATCGCGCCGCGAAGTGCTCCGAGTTTCTCTGCGATCTCTTTCGGCTGAAGATAAAAGAGCACGGCATAACTTGACGGCATGTGGGCCATCGCTGCGCGGTATGCCTCGTCAACCTCGATGGTTGATTGTCGATCTTTCGCTCGATGATCGGCTCGGTCGAGAAGCGATTTTAATTGGGTCAAGTCGTTCGATACGAAAAACCAATGCCCGTCGTAAGCCGTCGCTAAAGTGAAAGGCGCAGAGGTGATCGTTTCGATCTGGCGCTGTTGGTAGGCGGTTTTTTCACGCTTCGCGTTCGGATTCTTCTCGAGCAATTTTTCTCGCCATTTGCCGACGATAGCCTCCGCCGCATCCTGGCTACCCCGATAACGAAAACCGCCGACGAATATAGGATTGTTATTGTCGATCGAAGTCAGCGCGAAAAAGGCATCTTTCGGGTCGAGCTGTTCGATCTCCTGCAGGGTTTGAGAAGTCGCGTCTCTTTTCGGAAGCTTAGCCAGCGGCTTTCGCAAGAAATCTTGCACCGCGGCTTCGTGCCAGAGTTGGTAAATGTCGGCGTGATGCCACTGATCGCGAGTTCGCTCGAAGTCCGGGATATGCGCAAAGAAAATCGTTTGGCGCGGGAGAAGCGCACCCACGGCCGGCGCCGAAGCTTTTTTATAAACGCCCAGGCCATACCACATCGCCAGGGCCGCGAGCGCGCCCGCGATCATCAAAACGAGAATTCGTCTCATGAGTGTTTGAATTAATCAGGAAAATGATCTCGCACAACGGTCACCACGGTCACAACGCGCGCAATTGTTGTTTGTTTTGTGTCCTTGGTGGACTTTGTGCGAGCCAGCTTTGTTTAGGCCCGCGGATGAAATTTTCGATGGATAGCTTTTAAGCGCTGTTGATCGACATGCGTGTAAACCTGGGTGGTGGAGATATCGGCGTGGCCGAGCATCTCCTGAATGATGCGCAGGTCGGCGCCGTTGCTCAGCAAATGCGTGGCGAAACTGTGCCGCAGCAAATGCGGGTAAACATTTTTTTCGAGTCCGGAATGTCGCGAAATTGTTTTCACGATCTGCCAGATGCGCGCGGTAGTTAATTTCGTGCCGCGTTCCGACAGAAAAATCTCGCTGCCGCTGCGGCGTTTCACCAGTTTTGGCCGTTCCATCGACAAGTAGGCTGCGAGTGCATCGCAAGCTTTATGGCCCACTGGCACGAGCCGCGTCTTGTTTCCTTTGCCGGTCACGCGTAAAATTCGCTCTTCGAAATCCAGATTCTCGAGCCGCGCGTTCGCCAGCTCGGAAATGCGCAATCCGCTTGCGTAAAGCAATTCGACCATCGCCCGGTTGCGCAATCCGAAAGGAACTTTCGTATCGATGCGTTCGATCAATTGCTCGACCTGCAATTCGTTCAGCGTTTCGGGCAAATAACGTTCGATCCGTGGTAGGGCAAGTCCCTGCGTTGGATCTCGGTCGACGGTGCCTTTGCCAGCGAGAAAGCGAAAGAAAATCTTTAGCGCTACGACGATGAGCTTGATCGAGGAAGCGGAAAGCCCCGCTCGTTTTCGATCGGCGAGATACTCGCTGATGACTGGCAGCGTGACTCGAGCGGGATCGTCGATCTTTTTCTTCGAGGCGCACCATTGCGCAAACTCGGTCAGTGAGCGCTGGGTCGAGAGCTGATAATTTTCCGAGAGCCCGCGCTCGACTGCGAGGAAACGGATGAACGCCTCGATCTCGTGCTCCATTCGCGCAAGCTGCGGTCAAACCCGACGGGTTTCAAGATGTGAAAACCTGGAATGAGGAGTGCGCCGTTTTAGTGGTTAAAGCGGCCAGTGCTCATTTTTTCACGCCCATTGACAAAGGAAGGTGAAATGTTCGATGCTTTATCTGCGATGAATTTGGATTTGAACACTCTTCTCAGGGATTGGCCGCACGAACCGGGTGCGATCAAAGTGCGTAAAATCGTTGGGCTCGATGGTCGGGAGAAGTTGCAGCTGCGGATCGATCTCGGTGTGCTGCAGATGGAGATGACCGGGCGACCAGATGGCGCGCGGCCGCACGGTTGCGAATCGCTCCTGGCTTATCATCAACAGCGGGCGGGACGCGCAGTGCAGCGCGGGGAAAACTACGGGCTCACTCCGGAACAGTGTGCCGAACTCCAACAGGAAGGCATTCAATATTACCATCGCTATCTGAGTTTGTTTCAGATCAACGATTTCGCGGGTGTGGTTCGCGACACGCAGCGCAATCTCGACCTATTCGATTTTGTCATCGGGCATACCGATCGCGAAGAGCTTTCCTGGAGCTTGCAGCAGTTCCGGCCTTATGTGCTGATGATGAACACGCGAGCGAGGGCATCCATTCTTTTGGGAGAGGGAAAGTTTGCCGAAGCAATGCTGGAGATCCAGCGTGGGCGCGACGCGATCTCGGATTTTTTTCAGCGCTCGAATTTTCCGGAACTCGCTGCGAAAAGCTCGGAGATCGCTTTTTTGGACGAATGGCTCGAGGAAGTGCGCGCGAAACGTCCGCTCTCGAAACTGGAGATCATGCAGCGCGAAATGGAGACTGCGATTGCGAGTGAACTTTACGAACGGGCGGCCGAATTACGCGACGCCATCAAGATGCTGAAAACGCAAACATCTGCCTAGCGGGGCGCATTCGTCGCTCGACGCAGATTTAAAGCAGGTTACTCGTTTCGGTCACGGCGACTAGGGAGTTTTCGGGCGAGGAGCAGCCTGAAGCTCCAGCGGAATTCCTCGCGACTGAGAAATTCGCAAATTTAAGAGGGATTTACGGCTACACGGGGTTACAGAGGCATGTTTCTAGCTTTTACAATGCGCCGTGCTGGAACACACCCTGTCGGAAGAGGAACATCGCCAGATCGTCCAGACGATCGAAATGTTTGAGGCGATTACTCAGACGCAGCCTGACGATTATCAATCGCTGGAAATACTGAAGGAAGCCTACCAGAAGGTGGGGAAGCACGACGAGTCTTTGCGCGTTTCCCGCAGGCTGGCCGAGGCATATTTCAACGTCGGCTCGCGCACGAACGCAATGCAGGAATGCGAAGCGATTTTAACAAAGGATCCAAACGCTCCGGATATTCTGGCGATGCTGGGCGAAATCGAAACGAGATTGCAAGCGTCCGGCCAGGCGATTGCCAGTGCCGCATCGAAGAACGGTTTGACGGAGGGGAGCGATGGCTCTTTGATCGACATCGGCAGCCGCGCCGGAAAAGTCGGCAAGTTGGCCAATCTCCACGAGCGAGGTGACGATCTTCTCGCGAAATTTTTGGTGGTGAAGGAGTTTTTTGCGGAAGAGGAAGTCCATGGCGCGCTTGAGAGCGTCAATCAGTTGAACAAAAATTTGAGCGGGCAGGCACTGGCCGTTTCGTTACTCGATCATATTTGCAAAGAAAATGTCGAGCGGCTCGAGGCGGTATTATCCGCCTTAATTGATCGGACGAAATTCGCTTACGTGCCGCTGGAATATTACGACGTCGATCGGCAAATCGCGCCGATGCTGCCGGACTATCTGACGGTCGGACGCCTCTTTGTGCCGTTTGATCTGGTGAGCCGCACGCTGATGGTGGCCTGCTGTAATCCTTTCGATGTCACCGGACGCGAAGCGTTGCAACAGTCGGTCGACTACACGGTCGCGTGGTACCTCGCGCGGCCATCGGCCATCGTAAAAAATTTGCAGTCTATTTATCGGCTCGATGCACGGGCTTAAATGTTCGTCGGCATGAGAAGCAAATCTTTCGCAGAACGCGTCGCTGATGTCCTGATCGAAGACGGGCTTTTGCTGCCAAATCAGCTTGAGGAAGCAGTCGGCATTCAGAAAACAGAAGGCGGTCGCTTTCTCAAAATCCTGACTGACAGACAGTTCGTGACCGAGCAGGACATGGCCTTCAGCATGGGCCGTTGCCTCAACATGCCACCGGTCAATCTGACCAAGCTGCGTGTGCCGGAAGAAGTGATGTCGCTCGTGCCGCGTGAAATGGCGAAGGCAAACAAGCTCGTACCGATTGCACGCTTGAACGGAAAACTTTTCGTGGCGATGGCCGATCCGACGAACGTGCTCGCAGTGGACGATCTGAAGCGGCGAGTGCAGCTCGAGATCGTGCCGATGATCGCGACTGAGCACGCGGTGAACGATGCCCTGAGCGGCATCCACACTTCCAGCGCCAACATGAGCCAGGTGCTGAAAAAAGTCGCAGAAGGGGCGGTGCAAACAGGTGAGGTCGAAGTTCATGCCGCTAAACACGAGGAAATCGATCTGGACCGGCTTACCGCCGACAGCGAGGACGCGCCGGTCATCAAGATCGTCAATCTCATTCTCGTGCAAGCGATGAAGGAAAAGGCTTCCGACATTCACATCGAACCATTCCAAAATTCGCTCAAGCTACGCTACCGCATCGACGGCGAACTGGCTTTGGCGGAGTCGCCGCCAAAGGCGCTGCAGCTTGCCATCACTTCGCGCATCAAGATCCTTGCCGGACTTAATATCGCTGAGCGTCGGCTCCCGCAAGACGGTCGCTTTCGCATCAAAGTCATGGGCAAGGAAGTGGACTTGCGCATCTCGGTCTTGCCCACGGCATATGGAGAAAAAGTCGTCATCCGCATCCTGGACAAAGCTTCACTCACCGGTGGCATCGACCAGATGGGCATTGACCTAGAAACGCTAAGCAAGTTTAGAAAAGCGATCGACGCCCCGCACGGGATGATTCTGGTCACCGGGCCAACCGGGTCCGGAAAAACGACGACGCTCTACTCCGTCCTCCATGAGCTGAACAGTCCCGAATACAACATCGTCACGGTCGAAGACCCGATCGAATACGAGCTCATCGGCGTTAATCAAGTTGCAGTGCGCAGCGATATCGGACTCCATTTTTCCTCGGCGCTGCGTTCGATCCTGCGCCAGGACCCAGACATCGTGATGGTGGGTGAAATTCGTGACAACGAAACCGCCGATATCGCGGTCAAGGCCGCCCTCACCGGTCATCAGGTTTTGAGCACATTGCACACGAACGATGCCGCCGGCGCCATTACCCGCCTCGACGATATGGGCATCGAACCATTTCTCATTTCAAGTTCCATCCTCATGACCTGCGCCCAGCGCCTCGTGCGGCGAGTGTGCACGAACTGCCGTCAGGAGTTTGTCCCTGAGCCGGAGATTCTCGAACGCCTCGGCATGAAAGAAACAAAGGGGACGGTTTTTTACCGCGGCACCGGGTGCGATCGTTGCCGGGGACGAGGTTATCTCGGACGTATTGCGATTGTCGAAGCGCTCCCGGTAAGCGAAACGATCCGCCGGTTGATTATCAAGCGCGCCTCGGCCGCGATCATCAAGAATCAAGCCATGAGCGAAGGGATGAAAACCTTGCGCATGGTTGGCATTGAAAAAGCCCTCGATGGCATTACCACGCTCGAGGAAATCTGGCGCGTGACATCGGAAGACCGTTAGCGCATGTCGATTCCCTTTCTTGATCTTTTCAAACGGGCGCGCGCACGTCTATTTCCTGTTTCGACGGGTGGTTCGTCTCCGCGCACGGTTGCTGTGCCCGTCGCGAAACCGAGCAGCGAGCGCTTAAGCAAAACTGTGCTCCCGAATATGACCCGCAAGGTTGCTACGTCGGTTCCTCTCCGGGCCGCGGCCAGCGCTGCTTCGGCGGCAAGATCGCCGTCGGGGACCGTACCGGGCGCGGTTGGTTTCGATACCACGCCCACTTCTCCGCGGTCACGTGAGTTGCCGGCCGCCGTTGCGCTCGCACTGGAGCGGAAAGCGGAACGCGCCATCTCGCTCCCGCTAAGCGACATTCTTGATCAGTTGCCGAGCCATTACATTAAACAGCGAGAGACATTCGACTCGAATCGAACCATTCTGCTTAAGGCCTCGGATGTCGAGAAGGGAATGGCGAGCGGCAGACCGACTGTTTCGCTGGCTGGCATTTACGAGCAGGCGCCAGAAATTTTTTTAAATAGCCTTTCCCCCACTGATTCCACTGTTGTGCCGCTGCCGTTCGACAAAGTGCTCGCGCAGTTCATGAGTTTGCAGGTTAGACCCGATCAAGTGCGCGACCACGTCGGCCCGCAAGTCGAAACGCCATTTTTGCAGGTCACTCGCGAAGACACGGAGCGTTTCCGCACAAGCACGTCAGCGGCGCCCCCTAAAATTCCTTTTCATCTTCCACCGAACGGAACGGGTGCGCCCGCTTCTGAGGGAGTTCCAGCCTTAAGCGGGCCGCCCGTTCCAACTGCTTTACCGGAGGCGCAGGCGCCCGCGCGAATTCCTTTCAAGGTTACTGCGCCCTGCAACGACATTCGCCCCAAAGTTATCTGCGTCCCTGCTGAGCCGGAGCCGCGAACCAGCTTGCCGACCAAATCCGCACCGGCAAAAGAATCCGACGCCAAAATCGCATTGGCGCTGACCGCGGTTCTGAAAGAGGTGCCGGCATTTCAGTTGAATGGAAATCCTTCGGCTGTTCCGGAAGATGTTCGTGTAGAATTTCCCTTGTCTTTGATTGAGCCTCAGCTGGCGAGCGGACGAGTGGTCGTTTCTCCGAAGGTTTTGCAAAACGCAATGCCTGAGATTTATCGCGCACTTCTCAAGGTTGATCCTGTGGAAACGCCAGTGTCACTGCCGTTGCAGGAAATTCTGAAGAATTTGCCCGCGACTGTCTTGCGGATGCGCGACGATCAGGAAGAAATCGTATTGAAAGAAACGATTGAGACCCCGTTCTCAATCAAAGCCGATGAGGACGCCAAACGCTTCCAGGCCGGCGCCGAGCCTGTTCCAAAAGTTTCCGAACAATCGCCGGAGCAATCGCAACTCGAAGAAAAGATCGACAAGCAGGGCGAAGACCTGTCCGCCGTAGCCTCGGCGAAGGAGGAAAAACTCGACGCCAAGAGCGTCGTTGCCCGCGCCAATGCCCTTCCAGGCGTGGCGGCTTGCGCAATTACGTTTGCCGATGGTTTAAGCCTTGCAGGGATTTGCCCGTGGAACTCGCGGCCGAGGGTCTCTGCGCGGTGGCGCCGTCCGTCCTGCAAAAGATCGACAAGCACATGGTCCTCGCGAGGCTCGGTCCGCTCAGGGCGGTGACGCTGCATGCCGGAAAATCGCCGGTCACATTTCTAATGCACGGCAACATCTGTTTGGCGGCGTTGCATGCCGGCGACGATGAACTCCCTTCCGATAGTCGCAACGAGCTTGCCACGATGGTGGAGGAACTTTCACGGACTTACTCGCAACCGGAGCCTGCTCATGTCGATCATTAATTACGCGAGCCGCGAGATTCAATTTAAGATCGTGTATTATGGCCCCGCACTTTGCGGCAAGACCACCAACCTCGCTTACATTCACCAGCGGATTAATCCCCAGAACCGCGGCGATCTCATCTCGCTTGCCACGGCCGCGGATCGCACGCTTTTTTTCGACTTTCTGCCGCTCAACGCCGTCGTGATCAAAGGTTTTGTCACCAAGTTTCAGCTCTACACCGTTCCCGGCCAGGTGATTTACAATGCTACGCGCCAGCTCGTTTTGCGCAGTGTCGATGGGATCGTGTTTGTCGCCGATTCCCAGTGGGAGAAAATGGAGGAGAACGTCGAGAGTTTCAAAGACCTCGCGGACAATCTGGCCAGACAGAACATCTCGATCAGCGATGTGCCGTGCGTGCTTCAGTATAACAAACGCGATCTGCCCAATATCGCACCCGTCAACTACATGGAACACGCCTTGAACAACGGGAAAAAGCGTCTCCAGAGTTTCGAAGTCATTTCCAGCACGGGACAGAACGTTTTCGCCGCGCTCAATGCCGTCTCCCAAATCCTGCTCCACAAGTTCAGCAAGCAAAGCGACGTGCCCCAAATAATAGCGCCGCCAGTGGCAATCCCGGTGGAACCGCCGCTGCCGCGGAGCCAGAGCGCTCCGGTATGAATTCGATTCCGGTCCTGACGATTGAAAATGTCGCCACGCTCGACGGCGTCCTCGGCGATTTCTTGAAAAAAGCGGAGGCGGAATTGACGGTCGTGATCGATCGCGGCGGCAACGTCATCTCTCAATTTGGCGATATGAGCGTAATGGACGTTACCGTCATTGCCGCGCTGGCGGCGGGTTCATTTGCCGCTACGAAGGAACTGGCGCGCCGCATTGGCGAGATCGAATTCAACGCGCTCTACCATCAAGGCAACGGCAGCCACATGTTTATGAATTCGGTCGATGACGACACAATCATGATCACGGTCTTTGGAGCGCATACCACGGTTGGGTTGGTGCGTTTTCATTCTGCCGCCGCGGCGCAAAACGTCGCTCAGATTCTAAAATCGCTCCGGCGTCGCGGTCACGGTCTGGCCTTAGACGCCGCCCACATTTCCTCCGCCCCGATTCTTATCGATCGCTAAGGCTTGTCCTTAGCGTAGTCGAACGGAATCGACATCGATCATCACCGGAAAAACTGACTACTGACCTGGCTGCACCGCTTGGTTAGGCATTTGATTTGCCGACGACGATATCGCCGTACGTGCTATTGACGATCTCCTTTAGTTCCGTCTGCTCGATGGCGGGAACCTTAAACTTGTCGAGCGTCTGCTGAACGTCATCCATGAATGCCTCCCACTCTTTGGGCGTGATGTTGAGGTGCTGATGAGACTCACTCATCGAGCGTCCCGAATATTTCTGTGGGCCGCCGCTCGCCCAGCCGACCATTTCGGTAACGAGATACTTGAAGCCCGCTGGCGGCACCTTGTGGTGGGCTTCGTTCACGGCCGGGTTCGCATTCAGGCGCGCGTCCGTCATGACCCGGTCGATCAAATCATCGATAACGGTGGCGATGCTATAAATTCCACCGAGGCGCTCATAGAGAGATGATTTTTGCTCGATCTTGTTCTCGCTGCGTTCTTGGTTTGCCATATTTCGTTCTCTCCGTTCTTGTTTTTGTTTCGATCGCAACGGGCAACCTCCGCTGCCGCCTAACGGAACCAAGCTCGGCCGCGGCTCTGGAGAGCGCAAGTGGGCCGAAGTTTTCTGCTTTCTAATTTCTCCTTTCTAATTTTCATGATCGTAGGGGCTGCCCGTCGCGATCATGCCGGTATCCAAGACTCGATCGCGAGCGAATAGCCACTGGCCCCCCGCCGGAATCCATGCAAACGTCCTTGAATTCAGGCGCGTGAAGTTCCGTCTAAGCCGTATATGATGAAAATGAACGTTGTTAATTACGCGGAAGCGAAGGCGGTCTCCGTCAGGAATGGAACGAAAACCAGGCCAAAATGGCCGATTCTCCTGCTCCTTCTTCTTTCTCTGACTATCGGTGCAGGCGGATGCACTGATTATTATGGTACTTATCCGGCGTACGGACCCGGTTACGCGGGCCCTGGCCCATACGGACCCGGTTATGCCGGATACCCTGGCTATGGCTACCCAGGCTCCGTCACGGTCGAGATTGGCGATCGGCCGTATTACAATCGCGGCGCAGGTTATTACGTGGGCCGCTCTTATTACGTCTGGAGGCCGGGACACTGGGCACGGCGCCACGGTCAAAGAATCTGGATTCATGGCCAGTATGTGGTGAGATAATCAAGGGGCTGCGAAAACTTACACGTGAGGTCTGTCGAAGGCCCCTAACGAGACCAAACTCAGCCGCAACTCTGAATGGAGCCCGCGGGAAGCGGCGCGACATGGACGGGAAGCCCAAAGAGGTGAGTGAGCGGGAGCGAGCGAATCACTCCGTCGAGCAGACGCAATCACCATCGCGACCAAGAAATTTCGCCTCCAAGTTTGCGTTCATGCGCGCCATCAGCGGATCAAAATTTAGATCGACATGAAAAGCAGCACGAGTTTGTTAGGCGTCAGAGCCGAGGTGGTCGCGTTTCTAACTCGTTTCGCAGGCGATTCCACAAACGAGAGTTGCCGAGGTTGGCGAGGACAACACTGGATGTGGGTGGCCCGTGTGCTGAAGCGTTCTGACGATAAGTGAAAGCTGATCCCGCGACGGCGGGACCGTGAGTAACGAGAAGCCGCGCTTGGAATTATCTTTCGAGAATAGCTGGCACTGAGCTAGCTATTGGTTGCCC
>WNEY01004742.1_pt1 | contig 19074 bp, 18 predicted proteins | sample 5400531 | NCBI WGS metagenome assembly WNEY01 (sample SAMN13153338, study PRJNA577476) | soil metagenome | isolation source: 200 cm saprolite under Douglas fir tree site 1 | place: USA:California | collected 2015-04-18
CGTCGTGCCACATTGTCGACGAGCGCCAGATTCCGACGCCACGGAGTTCGTACCACACATGACACGGATACTCAAACCAAGCGATTAGAAAACCGATTCCGGATGGACGCGGCAAGCCTCTAGGTTAGGTCAAGAGCCATCTTGAGCGCGCGGTCGAACTGCGGGATACTATGATCGCGGGGATCGTCCTTGCTTGTCATGCCACTCTTGCCACTCGGAACACACCGCACTTCGAAGACCTCTCAGTTCCAGTCATCAACCCCTGGGTAAGCTGAATTTTGTGGTGAATTTGAACGGACGTTCTTCACCTTAAAAACAGGATTCGCTCCTAAGACACTGAAAAGATTACCGCTTGCAATGTGAATCCTGCATCTGTCCTGGGGTGCCGTGTGATGTACCGTTCTGGCGCAGACGATCTCGAATCACCTCTACGCCTCTTGACACCCTATGGCCTTCAGCGCACTGTACATGGGCTGGCTGGAAGCGAGCCTGGCAATCGATTCTGCCCGCTTTATCCGAGCAGTCCTCCCCCTTCTAGATTGCCCCGTGAAGTCGTAGTGCGTCTCCCTGTGGAAAAGAGGTTTTGCGCGTCAGGGAGTAGATTCTGGCCGTTTCCCTCATGGGGGGAGCGCGCCGGGCCGATGGAATAGGGGACTACCAATGAACGGCCGAAAGCGTTTCAAGAAAGGCCATGGCGCAGGAAAGGACTTCTCCATTCATCCGAAAACCTTCATGTTCATTGATAAGAGGAGTGGCATGCAGCGTTTCGAAGTGAAAGCAGACGCGGATGGAAGCATGCCGGTGGATGAGGCCATAAGCCTGCTTGTCGTCCACTGCTTGATGCGCAACCAGACGCCCAATGACTTTAAGGTGATGGTCCCGGCTGAAGAGAAACATCTGGATGGCCTGAGGCAGCGTGCCCGGAAACTGATTCATGCTTGCCCGTTGATACAGGCCTCCTTCCAACTTACCAGCCGTCAGCAAGAGGTACTCCGTGGAGTTCAGCAAGGTCTCTCCAACAAAGAGATAGGAACGGCACTGAACCTTTCAGAGCGGACAGTGAAATTTCATGTCTCTGCGTTGTTGCTGAAGTTCGATGTTGCCGGACGAATGGGCCTGATTGTGCGGGCTAACGACCTGGTTTCAACTGTGGGGGTTCCTACGGGCGTCGATTCTCCTCAACTTCGCGCTGGGGAAGAGCAAGGTGCGGGACAAGAGTTTAGAAATTCGAAAGAGAGACTGGTGCAGATGAACCTTTTGGAGAGAAGGTCCCGCGGATGAATCCAAACGGGGATCGAGTGCCAACGCACAATGGGATTGCGGCCATGCGGGCATTCGTACTGTCAACGTGTCTTCCTCCAATTGTTTGGATTGGGTCAACTATCTTTACGAACGCGGAGGAGTTCGCATGAAGCTTTCGGATAGACGTTTGGCACACCGCTTTAGCCTCACCATCCCGCTCTATATCCGCGCCTGGAAGTCCCCGGCGCCGGAGCAAAAAGTCGAATCGGTCAATGTCTCCGAGTGTGGCGCCTATTTTGAGACCGACAAACCGCCAAGCGAAGGCGCAATGATGCAGATCAGGCTGGATATGCCAAGGGAAATCACCGGCGACCCGACGGTTGAATGGCGCTGCACAGGCAAGGTGATGCGTGTCCAACCGGCTCGTTCTCCGGGCGTTTTGCTAGGGGTCAGCCTGCGGTTTGATTATTACGAAGTCTCGCCGGCTGCGGAACCATCACTTGCTTTGGCATTGCTACGGAGCATCTGAACCCGGGGACTGGTGCGATTGAATGCCTTTGGTGCGCGCAGGGCCAGGCGTCTTTTCAGCGTGAGGCGCTGCGCGGGACGATTCAGATTCCGGAGACGGAAGAAAACTGGAATATGAAGGTTGAAACCGAACGAGAATCGCGCAACAAGGACCTCACTCGCGGGAAGGAACCGCGTGTCACACACAGACGCGCACTCGTCGTCGAAGATGAACCAGCCATGTGCGCGCTCATCCAGGAAGTCCTGGGATCGGCTGATATAGAAGCTGTAACTCCGGTGAAAAGTGTTGACGCCGATGGCCATTTCCAAGTGCAGAAGTTTGACGTGATCCTCATCGGCCTCTGCACGCCATCCGCGGACGGAATCGAACTCGTCCGAAAAATCCGCAAGTCAGGCTTCAACCCAATGACACCGATCATCATGATTAGCGACGATCAACGTCCGGACGCGCTCTCCAGGGGCTTTGAAGCCGGGGCCAGCTTCTTTGTCTACAAACCAATCGATAGAGTGCACTTGCTGAGCCTGATTCGTGTAACCCAGGGAACCATCGAACAGGAGAGGCGCCGTTTCCGGAGAATCCCGGTACAGGTCAAAGTGCGGCTCAAATCTGACAAAGCAGAGTTGGTCGGCGAAACGATTGATATCAGCCTGAACGGCGCGCTGGTTAGAGCTCCTCACACTTTGCCGCTTGGGTCCTTGATCGAAGTCAGCCTGTATCTCCTCGATGGAAACAAGCCAGTCGTCGGGCTGGGGTCCGTCGTGCGCATACTGAGTGGCAATCAAATGGGGATTTTGCTCGATCGCTTCCCTGCCTCAGAGGTTGGACGATTGCAGGAGTACCTCCTACCCCGAATTCCCGACTAAAATTCCGAAAACAAAACGTTGGGAGAATGTGGCCGGATTCACACTACGAGGCAGTCTCGCACCATAAGCACGACCTGGCGCGATGGCTGCGGCTCCCTGCCCCATCAGCACTCGACGCCTTCTTGATTCCCGACGCTGGATTCCCGACACTCGTGGAAAGTGAGATTTTATGGCACAGTAGATTGCGATGTCTGAACCGGGGAACCCCTCACGCGCCGGGCGCGTTGCCTTCACTCATCCCGACTTTGCACTTTATCAGTTGGCGCGGTTTTTCATCGTCGCCGGGCTGGAGATGCAATCGGTTGCCGTCGGTTGGCAAATCTATGAAATCACGAAGCGGCCTATCGACCTTGGTCTTGTAGGGCTCGCCCAATTCACGCCGGGCATTCTCTTGTTTCTGGTCTCGGGACACGCGGCGGACCGCTTCGACCGCCGCAAACTCCTGATCACCTGTTACACCGGCTTTTCCATGTGTTCCGGTTTGTTGCTGTTCACCGCGTTGCGGGGGATGCACGCCGTTTATCCCATCTACTCCGTGGTGGTGCTCATCGGTATCGTTCGCTCGTTCAACGGCCCCGTGAGCCGGGCGCTGCTGCCGCAACTCGTCCCCGAAGAACATTTCCAGAACGCGGTGGCTTGGCAAGGCTCGGTCAATCAGGGTGGAACGATTCTCGGCCCTACTCTCGGAGGCTTGATATACGCGCTCTCGAGGGGCCCCTCAGCTGTCTACACGATGGCGATGCTAGCCGCGGTGGGCGCGGTTACTTGTATGGTGCGGATCAAGCTCCGGGCCAAGGCGCGGCCGCGGGAGCAGTTCACCTTGAAAACGGTGCTGGCAGGACTTCACTACATCCGGGAACGTAAAGTTGTCCTGGGTTCCATTTCGCTGGACTTGTTCGCGGTGCTGCTGGGGGGAGCTGTGGCGCTGCTTCCTGTTTACGCGCGTGAAATTCTGAAGACTGGGCCCTGGGGGCTTGGCCTGTTGCGCAGCTCTCCCGCCATCGGTGCGGCCAGCATGGCGATCCTAATCGCGCACCGGCCGTTGCGCAACCGGGTGGGCGCGACGATGTTGTGGTGCGAGGCGGGCTTCGGCATCTTCACGGTTCTTTTCGGAGTCTCGCGGAGCCTGATCGTGTCGATGTTGGCGCTTCTATTTGTCGGCGCCATGGACATGGTGAGCGTGGTCGTTCGCGGCACTCTGGTTCAACTCGCCACGCCGGATGAGATGCGCGGCCGCGTAAACGCGGTAGAGATGATATTTATCGGCGCTTCGAACGAGGTCGGACAATTCGAGTCCGGTCTGACGGCGCAATGGTTCGGAACGGTGCCCGCCGTCGTGCTGGGAGGAGTCGGAACGCTCGTGGTTACGGCCATGTGTGCGTGGAGCTTCCCTGAACTGCGCCGCGTGGACCGGATCCCTTCTATCAACAGCTAAAGTTTCATCGGAATACGGTCCCGCCGTTCGAGCCTTAGGCTTCAAGTGGATTTGCTCTTCTCGAGTTCTTCGGTGAGGGCGGGGACGATTTCGAACAGGTCGCCGACGATTCCGTAGTCTGCGACCTCGAAAATCGGCGCGTTCTGATCCTTGTTGATCGCGACGATTGTGCGCGAGCCCTTCATCCCCACGACGTGCTGGATGGCCCCGCTGATTCCGAGCGCGAGGTACAGCTTGGGGGCGACCGTTTGCCCCGAGCTCCCGATTTGACGGTCCATCGGCAGCCAGCCTTCATCGCAGATCGGACGCGATGCCGCCAGTTCCCCGCCGAGCAGGCGCGCCAGCTTCTCCGCCATGGGAATATTTTCCGGCGCCTTGATTCCGCGTCCCACGGATACAAGAATCGGGGCCTGCGTCAGATCAACGGCCTGTTTGGCTTCGCGGAATATCTCGAGCGGCTTGGTGCGAATCTGCGCGGCGATGAGTTCGACGGGCACTGGCGTGACGGGCGCTTTGGACGCGCCTTGCGCGACCAGGTCGGCGCGAAACGCCCCGGCCTGAAACGTCGCGAACCAGGGCGGCACCCCCTTCGAACACCACGTCCGCCACGGTTTTGCCCTGGAACATCTGGCGCACAAAAATCAGTTTTCCGTTCTCGTGACGGTAGGCGATACAGTCGCCGATCATGCCCTTGCCGAGCGACGCGGCCAGCTTCGGCGCGAAATCGCGTACCTGATAGGTGTGCGGCAGCAGGACAAGGTCAGGCTTCGCCTGCGCGATGGCCTGTTGGAGCGCAAGCGTATATCCGTCCGGCGTGTACGCGGCGAGCAAATCGTGTTCGACAAGCAGCACTTCATCAAGCTTTGTTGCGGCAAGCTCGCCCGCCAGCCCCGCGACACCTTTGCCAATGACAGCGGCAGCCAGGCGGCCCTTGGTTTCGTTCGAAATCTGCTGGGCCGCCGCCAGTGTCTCAAAGCAGGTCTTGTTCCATTTTCCTTCGCGCTGTTCGGTGACGAGAAGAATGTTCATCTGTGGCTGTCCGGGTTACAGCACTCGCGCTTCGTGCTTCAATTTTTCGAGCAGCTTCGCGGCAGCTTCTTTCGGGGTGCCGGTCAGGAACTCGGTCTTTTTGGTCTTGGTGGGCACGTAGATTCGCTCGATGCGCTGTGTAGGCTCGTGCGTGACGCCCAGCGACTCGCGCGCAATCGTCACAATCTCTTTCTTCTTTGCCGCCATGATGCCTTTGAGCGTCGCGTACCGGACCTTGTTGATGCCGGACTGAATCGTCAGCACAGCAGGAAGGGGAAGCTCGACCCATTGGAACCATCCCGCTTCAAGTTCGCGCTTCACGCGCAAGTGATCTCCCTCGACGCCTATCTGCATGATGAGTGTCGCGTGGGGAAGACCCAGCCGGTCCGCCAGGAGCACTCCTGTTTGGCCGAAACCATGGTCTTCGCTCTGCAATCCGGTCAGCACCAGGTCCGGCTTCTCGCGTTCGATCGCCGCAGCCAGCGATTTCGCGGCGCCCAGAGGATCGAGTGTGTGCGCCTGGTCATCCGCGATGTGCATCCCGCGGTCCGCGCCCTTGGCGAGCGCTTCCTTGATCGTCTGTTTCACGCGCTCTGGCCCCATCGACACGGCAATCACTTCGCCCGTGTGCTTTTCCTTCAGGCGCAGGGCTTCCTCGAGCGCGAAACTGTCCGGCTCATTCATTTCAAATCCGATGTCGGTCTCGCGGATCCAGCCGCCTCCCGCAATGGCGAGAGGGGCATCCTTGGCAGGCACTTGCTTGATGCAGACAACAATCTTCATCCGTACCTCTTGTGTGCTGCGCGCGAATTAATGTGCTATTTCCGAGGTTCCCTGAGAAATGCAACGTTCGTTTTGTGGGTCCGGAGCTTTAGCTCCGACTTCGATCTTCGATGAGGTTCTGAGCTTCAGCACCTGAAGCTTCAGGGCTTAAAAGCCCTCCTCGCTCCTACATTCTTGTCGGACCTGAAGGTCCGACCCACAAATCCCCGCGGCTCTGCCGGCCTGTTTCCAACTCGCCGTCCCCTAGCGGGACGACCAACGTTTGAATAGCAGGGCGGCGTTGGTGCCGCCGAAGCCAAACGAATTCGACAGTGCGTACTCGAAACTGGCCTTCCGCATGTGATTCGGCACATAGTCGAGATCGCACTCGGGGTCCGGCGTTTCCTGATTGATCGTGGGCGGCAGCGCCTGATCGCGCAGCGCCAGGACGCTGATGCCGGCTTCCAAACCGCCGGCGCCGCCGAGCAGGTGGCCGGTCATGGATTTGGTCGAGCTGACGGCAATTTTTTTCGCGCACTCGCCAAACACGCGCTTCATGGCCCGCGTCTCGATGGCGTCGCCCAGCGGCGTCGAGGTGCCGTGCGCGTTGACGTATCCGATTTGCTCCGGCTCGATCTTCGCATCGCGAATCGTGGCACGCATCACGCGGTAGGCGCCGTCACCATCTTCGGCGGGCGCGGTGATGTGATGTGCGTCGCCCGACACCCCGTAACCCGTCACCTCGGCCAGAATATTGGCGCCGCGCTGCTCCGCGTACTCCAGCGATTCAAGCACCAGAATTCCAGACCCCTCGCCGATCACGAATCCCTCGCGCTCTGCGTCGAACGGGCGGCTCGCCCGTTCCGGTTCGTTGTTCCGCGTGGAGAGCGCCTTCATCGCGGCAAATCCACCCACTCCCATCGGCGTGATGGCGGCTTCCGCGCCACCGCAAATCATCACTTCCGCGTAACCATGCTGGATCAGCCGAAGCGAATCCCCGACCGCGTGCGCGGACGCCGAGCAGGCCGTCGCCGTCGCCGAATTCGGCCCTTTCGCTCCGTACCGGATGGAAATGTGCCCGGAAGCCAGATTGACGATCGCCGCGGGAATAAAAAAAGGCGAGATGCGTCCGGGGCCGCCGTGCAGCAGCTTGGAGTGCTCGCGTTCGATGACGTCGAATCCGCCGATACCGCTGGCCACGTAGACGCCGGTCAATTCCGCGATGTCCGGGGTGATCTTCAGGTCCGCCATGCGCACGGCGAAGTCGGTCGCCGCCAGGGCAATCTGGATAAACCGCCCCATCTTCTTGAGTTCTTTTTTCTCGACCCAGTGCAGAGGCTCAAAGTCGCGGACTTCCCCGGCGATGGTGCAATCGAACCCGGTGGGGTCAAATTGGGTGATGGAGCGAACGCCACTTTTCCCCGCCAGGAGGTTTTTCCAGACTTCGTCGGTGCCGATTCCAAGGCCACAGACCAATCCGACACCCGTTACAACAACCCGGCGGCTCACTTTTGCGACTCTCCCTAATTTCTTTTCAGCGGCCGGCGATCTACTTCTTGGCCGAGGCGTGTTTCTGGATGTACTCGACGGCGTCTTTCACCGTGGCGATTTTCTCGGCGTCCTCGTCAGGGATTTCGATCCCAAAGGCCTCTTCAAAGGCCATCACAAGTTCAACCGTATCCAGGGAATCCGCCCCTAGATCGTCCACGAACGAAGCAGTGGGCGTCACTTCGCCTTCATCCACTCCAAGCTGCTCGACAATAATCTGCTTTACGCGTTCTTCGACACTGGCCATTCTGTTTTGCCTCCGCTGTGCGCTATGCGCGGCTTCGTGTGGTTTTTCTCGAACTTCTTCGTGCGCTGAAATTTAGGACCCGCATATTCTATGTACGCTCTTGCAATAGGTCAACCTCACTGTGTGCCGGCTGCGCCAATGGTGCGACTCCACGAGTCATTCGGCAATCCCCCGTGCCTTTACGAGCGAATCATTCCGCATGTGGATTTACGGCAATGCAAACGCGTTCACGCCTGAGGTCACGATCACGACGTATTGCTTTCCGTTACGCCCCATGTACGTCATTGGGTTCGTGTGACCTTCCGCGTCGAGCTTCGCCTCCCACAGTAACTTGCCGGTCCGCGAATCGAACGCGCGGAAGCGCTTGTCAATCGTTCCAGCGATGAACACCAGCCCTCCAGCGGTGGCGATGGGCCCACCTTGTCCGAACGCTCCCGTATTGTGAATCCCCGCAGCTTCCATTTCATCACTAGTGCCGAGGGTAATCCGCCAGGCAATGTCGCCGGTATTTGCATTGACGGCCATGAACTCGGCCCAGGGCGGTTGCTGGCAAGGCAGCTCGTTGTCCGGATCCCAAAACCGGGCGTTGAACGAGCCTTTTCCAAGTGGGCTGAACCGGCGGTATGCTACTTGATCGCCGTCCGGCGACTTATCCAGGCGGCCCATACCCGCGACGTTTCGCGAATTCACGAACACATATCCCAAATTGGGGTCCACGGAGACGCCGCCATAATTGGGCCCGCCTTGCTGCCCGGGAAAAATAACTCTGAATTCCTTGCCGCTGTAAGGCGTGTATGCACCTTCGTTGTGGATGCCGCCAATCTGGGCCGCCAATTCCCGGCAAAACTTCTCGTGCTCAGGCTCACCAGTGAAGATCTCTTCGGGCTTCATTCCGAGACGCGCGAGCGGTGGTGGCTTCAATGGAAATGGCTGGGTCGGGGAGCTTTGTTCCCCTGGGACGTCGCTTTGCGGCACGGGGCGCTCTTCAACCGGGTAGACGGACTTACCCGTCTCGCGATTCAGGAAAAACATCAGCCCCGGCTTTGAGACTGCCACCACGACCGGGGTCTTTTTTCCATCGTGAACCACGTCCATCAGCGACGGAGCCGCTTCGGCGTCGTAGTCCCACACATCGTGATGCGTCAATTGGAAATACCATCGCAACTTCCCTGTGTTGGCGTCCAGGGCCACAATCGAGGAGGAATACAAATTCTGCCCGTGCCGTGCGCCGCCAAAATATTGGGCAGCAGGTTGGCCAATGGGCAGAAAAACCAGACCGCGCTGCGCATCAACAGTCACGGCGCCCCAGTTGGCGGGCGATCCAGCCGTCATCCAATTGTCCTTCGGCCAGGTCTCATATCCGGCTTCGCCCGGATGCGGGATGGTGTGGAAAGTCCAAACCAACTTGCCTGTGTGGAGATCCCAGGCGCGCACGTCCATAGCGGGGCCGTCGGGATCGTCCTCCTTCCCCTGCGCTCCCGTGATAATCAGGTTGCGATAGATCGCTCCAGGAGTGCTCATGTGATATGGCGCATCGGGAAATTTCTCAGTGACCCCAGATCGTAAGTCGACAATGCCTTCCTTGCCGAATCCCGGAATGAGCTTCCCAGTCTTGGCGTTAAGAGCGATTAGCCGTCCTTCGCTCGTCCCCGCTAGAATCGCTGGCGGATTTTCCTTATCACCCTGCCAGTAGGTCACCCCACGAAGTGTGGCGCTCGCCTTGCTCAAGTTGTATTTCCAGATTTCCTCTCCGCTCTCGGGCTCCAGAGCAACGATGGTGTGGTTGACGGTCGGGGTGTACAGCATGCCATCCACCATGATTGGCACCGCTTCAGTTGCTGGTGGACCTTGTGTTGGGGAGGTGGGACTAGCAGCGTCGGAGGGGATGCCGTACTGCCAGGCCCTTCTGAGCTTCGAAACATTCCCGGTATCAATCTGCCGAAGCGGTGAATAACGCTGGCCTGACTGGTCATAACTGTACGACGGCCAGTCCGTTTGGCAATGGGCCATCGGAACGACGATCCCCGCGAGGAGCATGGCTACAAAGATTTTCATCGCGACCTTCCGATTTTGACGACTCCACAGGAATTCCCGATCGCAACCCCATCCGTGCGCAAGACCATACGGCAGAGGCTTTCTCCTGTCAAACTCCATTCGCAATGTCCATCCTTCATGAATTTCCACTGCTTATCTTGCCCAGTCGTGACGATCCCAGGTGTTCCCTATCCCATGCGCAAGCCCCCGTTGACGTCGAGTACGGCCCCCGTGATGTATCCCGCCTCTTCGCTCGCCAGGAACACGATTGCGGCGGCCACTTCTGCGTCAGTCCCCATACGCCCCAGCGGCACTCGCGCGAGCAATCCGTCCTTTACTTCTTGTGGCAATGGATCCGTCATGGGTGAAACGATGAAGCCCGGCGCAACGGCGTTCACCGTAATATTCCGCGATGCAATTTCGATCGCCAGAGCGCGCGTCAACCCGATCAATCCCGCTTTCGCAGCGACGTAATTCACTTGTCCCGGATTGCCTGTCTGCGCCACGACCGAAGTCACATTGATGATCCGCCCATATCGCGCGCGCATCATCACGGACATCGCCTGTTGCGCGCAAAAGTGCGCTCCGGTCAAGTTGGTGCGCAGCACGGCATCCCAATCTTCGGCCTTCATCCGCACGGCCAGGGCGTCGCGCGTGATGGCCGCGTTGTTCACCAGGATATCCAGCTTCCCGAATTTTTCGTTCGTCAGGCGAAACCCGGCTTTTTTTCGGCATTCCGGGCGGCAGCCGCCACGCGCGCGCCGGCCTGTGCCAGCGCAAGCGCGGTGGCCCGTCCGATCCCTTGTGACGCGCCAGTCACAAGCGCCACTCTGTTTTTCAAACTGAACATGGATTGGTTTGTGTAGCACAGGCTTCAGCCTGTGTCCCGTCTGAAATGGGTAAAGTCAAAACCACACAGGCTGAAGCCTGTGCTACGTTACGCTTCCATCGCTTCGCTTTGCGCTTGCGCCAATTTCTCCAGCGTTGAATGGAGCGATTTTTCATCCTCAACATTGAACACGTGAACCGAACGGTCAATTTGCCGCAACAGCCCGGTCAGAACACGCCCCGGGCCCACTTCGACAAACGTGTTCACGCCCTCTTCGACCATGGCGCGCACCGATTCTTCCCATCGGACCGGCAAAGTCACCTGACGGATCAGCGATTCGCGCGCCTCGTTGCCGTTTGTCGTGATCTCCGCGTCTACGTTGGTGACCAGGGGGACGCGCAAGGGATGAAAAGTTGTTGCGCGCAGGTCGGTCTCCAGCCGCCGCTGCGCGGGAATCATCAGCGCGCTGTGGAACGGTGCGGAAACCGCCAGCATAACAGCGCGCTTGGCGCCGCCGGCCGAAGCCATCTCCACGGCGCGCTTGACCGCCGCCGCATGTCCGGAAATCACGGTCTGTTCGGGAGAATTCAAATTGGCAGGCGACACCACTTGGCCGTCGGCAGCCTTGCGGCAGATTTCCGCTACTTGAGCCGGTGCCAGTCCCATAATAGCGGCCATCGCGCCATCACCTTCTGGAACTGCCGACTGCATGTACTCGCCACGGTGCCGTAGCAACCGCACCGCATCCACAAATTCGAGCCCTCCCGAGGCCACGATTGCGGAATATTCCCCCACGCTGTGTCCGGCGACAAAATCAGGACGCACGCCTTTCTCTTCCAGCACGCGGCAGGCGGCCACGGAGACCGTCAAGATCGCCGGCTGGGTGTTCGCGGTCAGCTTCAGGGCTTCTTCAGTGCCGGTGAAACACAGATCCGAAACAGAAAATCCCAGCGCCTGGTCAGCCTCGGCGAACACACTTCGGGCCGCCGGAAATTTGTCGGCCAGTTCTTTGCCCATGCCCGGGTACTGAGAAGCCTGTCCCGGAAACAAAAATGCCAATTTTCCCATTGAGAAGGACCGCCGTTTCGTCGCTTAGGCCTCCACGGCGACTGGAAGCATGGAAAGCTCTTGCTCGATTCTCTCGTTGACCCCGCCGCGCACCAACTCCGTAGCCACCCGGATGGCGTTCTTGATGGCATGGGCGTTCGAACTCCCGTGCCCGATGACGGTCACGCCTCGCACACCGAGCAGCGGCGCGCCGCCGTATTCCGAGTAATCGATCTTCTTTCGAAAGTTTCTGTAGGCCTTCCGCGACAGCACGTATCCCACCTGCGAGCTTAGCGTGCTCTGCAAAGCGTCCTTGAGCAAAGCCACGATGTGCTGCGCGACGCCCTCGCTGATTTTCAATGCGATGTTCCCGATGAACCCGTCGCAAACGATGACGTCCACCGCCCCGCCGAAGATTTCCCGTCCTTCGACATTTCCTATAAAGTTCAGCGTGGATAGTTTCAGGCGGCTGTGCACTTCGCGCGTCAGCTCGTTTCCTTTCATTTCTTCCTCGCCGATCGAAAGCAGGGCCACTTTCGGACGCCGTGTTCCGAAGATCGCCCGGTAGTAGATCTCTCCCATCACCGCAAACTGCACCAGATGCGCGGGCTTCGAATCCACGTTCGCGCCCACATCCAGCAACACGGCCGTCCCGCCGCGCGAAGTCGGAAACGGGGCCGCCAGCGCGGGCCGGTCGACCGAGGACAAAGTTCCCAGGCCAAAACGAGCGACGGCCATCACCGCGCCTGTATTTCCCGCGCTTATTATCGCGTCGGCCTGGCCACCGCGCACCAGCTTTACCGCCACGTGCGCCGAGCTGTCCTTTTTCTTACGGAAAGCCTGCGACGGCGAGTCCTCCATCGTGATGACTTCGCTGGCCGGCACAATTTCGATGGGCAGTCCGCGATGCGAGTGCTTCGCAAGTTCGCGCCTCAGCTCATGCGCGAGGCCCACCAGCAGGATGCGCACGCCGAATTCGCGGGCCGCCACAACGGCGCCCTCGACCTCGGGACGCGGCGCATGGTCTCCTCCCATTGCATCCACGGCGATGGTGATCATCAAGTGCTCCGGCGGGGTTCCGTGCGGACGCCGTGAACTTCCGGGCGTCAAGCCCCAGTGTCCACGACTTCCCGTCCCTTATAATAGCCGCAGTGCGGGCACACCTGGTGAGGCTGTTTCATTTCATGACAATTAGGGCACTTGGCAAGCGCCGGAGCGGTCAGGAAGTCGTGCGCTCGCCGCTTGTTCTTTCGGGCATGTGAATGACGTCGTTTTGGGTTGGGCATACAAACTCCTTCTTACCGCCCCGGACCGAATGGGGCATTCTATGGCGTTTCCGCCTTGATTCCTATTGCTTTTTGAACCAGTCCTGCTTCAGACGCGCCAGGGGCGCCGTACGGGGGTCCGCGACGTGGGCTTCACAGCGGCATTCCTCATTGTTCAGGTTTACACCGCACTGCGGGCAAAGACCCCGGCAATCGCTGCGGCAGATTGCCTTCATCGGCAGCGCCAGGAGCACCTGTTCGGCCAGTACGTCGGCCAGAAATAGTCCTTGACCCTCAAAAAACGCGATTTCAGTGTCATCCAGCTTGAGCCGTTCTTCCTCTTCTTTCGTCATCGAGGCTAAGGGCCGGTAAAACAGGTCAAAGTCGCGGGCTACATCCTCGTTCACAGGTTCAAGACACCGCGCACAAGTCATTTCGAGCCGGGTGTGCAGCTCTCCCGTGATGCGAATCTGGCCTTCGAGAAGCTCCGCTGTCGCACGCACCTCGAGAGGCTCCGCCTGCCGGAAATCCCCCGTGTGGTAGTCGACCGTCCCGGGCGCATAGCTTTTCCGGATACGGATCTTTCGAACTGCCAGCTCTTTGACGTCCAGGAACATTCGCTTTTCGCCTTGGTAGCCAGGAGCCCTGAGCCTCCCAGTAAAATCTATTATATGTCCCGCCCCAGTGATGTCAAGGAACCCTCCCAAACGTTCCACACGTTTGCTTCGAAACAGATAAGACCAGTCAGGTACGAATTTTGAGCACAAGAGAACAATTGGCTGGCCCAACAAGATGGCCAGCCCTGCTGGCTAATGGGCCGCCGATGTGGAACTCGCACCCAGCAGATCCTGGTGTTGTCGCAGGAGAAAATGATCGGTCATCCCGGCAATGTAGTCGCAAACGACACGATGGCGGGGCGCGTGTTGGGCCATTTCAGCGTAGGACTTGGGCATGGCCTCCGGATGATCGAGATAGAATTCGAACAATTGGCCCAGGGCTTCCACGGACCGCTGGCGGTCCATCACGATGGCCGGTTGATTGTACAGCCGTTCGACCAGGAACTTCTTGAGCGCACCGTTTTCCGTGGCCACTTGCGGGCTGAATCCCGCCACGCGCCGCGTCAGGCGCCGCACCTCTTCGGCGCTCTGTGCGCCTGAAGCCGCCGCCGCCGTTCGTGTATTCTCGATCAGGCCCGTCGCCAGCCGGTCGAGCATGGTCTTAACCGTTTCGTTAAACTTCAACTTTTCCAGTCCTTGCGGGTGGCTGCGTTCCACTTCTCCATACAATTCGGCGAACAACGGCACTCCCGAACGAATCATGCCGGTATCCAGCAGTTTCGCTTCGTAGCCGTCGTCCAGGTCTGCGGTGTTGTACGCGATCTCATCGACGAAATCGATCAACTGGGCTTCCAGCGGCGGCCGCTCATCGAGCCGGTACTCCGACAATTCAGGAAACTCGGCCGGATCGTAATCGCGAGAGTGCTTGACGATTCCTTCACGAACCTCGAACGTCAAGTTGAGTCCGGGGAAATCCAGGTAACGCTGCTCGAACTGCTCGACGATATGAAGCGCGTGCAGATTGTGATCGAACCGGCCGCCGTGCGGGCGCATCAAGTCGTCAAGCTTGCGTTCGCCCGCATGACCGAACGGCGGGTGCCCGATGTCATGCACCAAAGCCAGCGCTTCCGCAAGATCGGTGTCGAGTCCTAGCGCTCCGGCCACGGTGCGCGCGATCTGGGCCACTTCCAGTGTATGGGTGAGGCGATTGCGAAAGTGATCGGAATACCGCGTGGTGAAGACCTGCGTTTTTGCTTCGAGGCGCCGGAACGCGCGCGAGTGGATCACACGGTCGCGGTCTCGCGCATAAATGTTGCGATACGGATGCGGCGGCTCGGGGTAACGCCGTCCGCGCGACTTTGCCGCATCCATTGCGTAGGAAACCAGCGTCATGTCCGGATTCTATGCCAGTGCGGGCGGCAAACCAACCGCTAGCTCGTGTTGTTCGCGCATGGCAATCGATTGTGTCTGGTCGCGTAGTTCCGCGCGACTCGGGCCGTTGTTACGAAGTTCCTGAACTGGTGGGACTGGCGGCCTCAGTGGCGGGCCGGTTCGGTGCGTTCTCGGGAAGCGGAATCGTTGGGGATCTTGGTGCGAGACTCACACGGAAACCGGCAATATCTTCGTCGAGAATATTTGCGTAAATCGTATAGAGACCAACAGCGCCAGCGATTGCGGTTCGGGCAAATTGAAGAAATGCGTCGCCCAGCGGCGGATAGATGACAGCCACCGCGCCGGAAATAAATCCTAGTGGGACGCTCATCGCGATGGAGAGAACCGTCAGGTATATGACCGTACGCCAAGTGTAGGTCCACCAGATTCGAAATGTGCGCCCGAAGGTCGGCTGCAAGATCTGGGCCGTGTCGCCGTAGCCCACTGCTGTCAGAATAATACGGAAGGCGCGGAACTTTTTGCGGACGATAAAGTGCATTACGAATATCGCTACGACGTATTCCACGACGTAGCCTCCGTAGAATATGACAAGATGCCGCTTTGAGAAGGGTATGACCTTGTAGAGCATGACCACGGCTATGCCAAGCATAAAGCCCAAGATGAGAGAGATGAGAGTATTTCGCCAAAAGAACGCCCACCAGATGCGCAAGCCGTGCCCCAAGTTCGGCTGGATATAATCGCTATTGGTCGAGACGGGTTGTCTAGCCGAATCTTCACCGAACATGGAAGCTGGAGTACTCATCGGGATTGGCGACATTCTGCGCGATGTAGCTTTCAGAGTCAAATAAACAATGAGTTTGTATAAATCGAACTGCGCTCGCCTATCCGCCTATCCAACGTTTCACGCCGTGCCAAACCGATTCCGCCGTTCCTCGTAGATTCGCAGCGCGAAAGCACCCGCGGGATGCGCGCGCATTTCGTTGACCGCGGCTTGAATTTCGGCAGGCATCTCGGCGAAGGGCGGCATCGGGCCGCCGTAAGCGGGAGGCAGAATGACGGGCGCCGCAGCCACAGCGAAGGCCAGGTCGGAGAGTGTGAGCGTGTCGCCCACCAAGAATCTGCGGGCCCCGGCAATCCTGGCGTCTACGGCACTGAAGATCGTTCTTATCTGATCGAGACTTTCCTGAGCCCTCTGCGGCGTCAACCGCAGAAGCGTCCGCAGCACGCCTGCAAAAAACGGGTAGGCGCGTTCGACAGCGTTTCGTTCGAAATCAAGAGTGCCGAGGCTCAGAGGCCGAATCATCACATCCCGATGCGGAAGCAAATGGTAGTAGGCAAAGACAGCCGTAGCGAAAGCCAGCGTTCCATTGAACAGATTCCAATCATTTTTCGCCTGCAACCTCTGCTCCTGCGCTTGGGGCCATAGGCGGAGTTCCGGAGCGCACCGGGCGTCGAAATAGTCGGCAATGGCCCGCGGACCCACGAGCCGAACTGAATTGCCATATAACAACGGAAAGACAACCGTGTATCCGTGCCAAAGCGTGTAAAAAAAAGAGAAAACGAACGCGTGCGGCCTTTCCTGACATCGGATTCCATAGTGTTCGACGAGAAAACGGGCCAGTTCGCTATCGAGGCTCGGAGGAAATGTGATTAAGACGGGATCGATCGCGCTTCTTGGCTCGGTCATAGGCCAGCTCTGCTTTCGTACGATGGATTGCTAATCAGAAAAGCGGGGCCTTCACGGCAAGTCACAAACGCTCAGCACAATTTCGCATCGTCGTGCGTGGCGCGCAGAACGGTGGCACCGAATTCCATTGTTTTGGTACTTTCACGAGCGCCCGGCTCCAACTGCCGCTGATTCGAAAGTGACGTTCAAGCTCGCGGGGAACGGCCCTTGAGATACCAGCTTGCCGGCGTCGCCCGGCGCGCGCCCGAGAGCCTTGCAAGCGAGGAGGGGTTTCAAAATGCCGGGTATCTGGACCTGGTTGATATACCGGCCAAAACAGCTATGCAGACCATATCCGAAATGCATGTAGATATAGGCGGGCCGGTCGATTCGGAATTCTTCGGGCTGGTCGACTTTGCGCTCATCAAACATGGCCGATTGCGTCACCGCAACAACAGTTGTTCCCTTCGGAATCGTGACGCCGTGTATGTGGCCTCTTGCCAGCGGATAGTCCTCGCTTGTGATTCGGAACAGCGCGGGGTTGTTCGGATTGAAGCGCAACGCTTCGAAGATGTATCGCGCCAGCAGCGCGTCATCGCCCGCCACGGCAGCAGCCCGGGCGCGTTCGAGTTCCGCCGGGCGTTTCAGGAGTTGATCGAGCGCTTGCGCGCAGCATTTCGAAGTTGTGGGAATCGCGCCGACGATCAGGCCGAGGAGGTTGTTTCGGATGGCGACGTCGTCCATCCCCGGCAATCCAATTCGCTGCATGGCGAGGCAGCGGCCGAGAACGTCATCTTTGGCGTTCGGACGCGCCTTACGCGTGGCGATGGCCTGATCGAGGTAGTTTCGAGTCTTTGCCGCGGCATCACGGGCAGCTTGGCCCACCGCCGGGTCGTTATTCAGATCCGCGAAAAGGAATTGGAAGATCGACGCCGCCCAATCCGCAAGTTCACTCTCAGAGGGCGGTGGGCATCCGAAGTATTCGGCAATCAAGCGCACGGGAACGGGGCGGCCCAGCTGCGTGACAACATCCAATTTCCCGCCCGAGTTCATAACCAGCCGGCGCGCGGTCTCTTGAACAAATGGAACGATGATCGTCGCCACATCTTCGCGGCGAATGGCACTGCGCATGTGTGAAACGTCGCGCTCGTATTCCGGTGAATTCTGCATGCCCAGAAAAAAATTCTTGCCGCCAGCGACGATTTCCATTTTCTCCCGATACGTCACCTGAAAGACGTCGTCCCGCGAGAGCACCTCCTGGACATCCTCGTAACGCGTGACAATGGCGAAGTTCTTCACAACCAAAATGGGCTTGATCCAGCGCAGAATCGCAAAAATCGGCTCGGGGTTCTGGATTGCCGCGGCCTTCAGGTGGTCCAGAAACTCCATGATGTCGGATTGAACGGCGGCCAATTCACGGTCCACAGCATCCAGCACGTCACGATTCACTTCCTTGATTTCCGCGCCGACTTCACCCGCGACCCGCTTCGCCGTATCCCGGAGAACTTCGAAAATGGACATAACGCCGTCCTTCCTGCGGCCAGACCGCTGACCCGTTATCTTGGGTCGACCGAGCCGCTCGCGATCATTCTCAGTGCGGTGATACTGGGCAAGAAGAAATAGTCGCCGCCTCGAAGCTCGACAAAGTCGGGCAGATGGCCGCAGACAAACGGGGGGTTCCCCGCGTCCGTGCCTTGGATGACAAACTTGCCCCGATCACCGTGGTTGCCCAGGAGCACATCTTTGTCGTTTCCCTGGTGAGCGTCGTTCCCATACTGGACCCATTGTTGTTGCACAAATTCAAACTGCCGGAAAAGGCTCGCGCCCAGGGCCATGAAGATGATCCCACGGTCGTCTTCGTCCCGGACCGGTTGACCCTCAGGAACATAGGGTCCGTACGGAAGCCCGCGGCGCATGATGCGTCGCCGATTGACTAGCTTGCCTGCAAAGCCGAAGGCGTCGCGCGGATTGGTACGGCGGATGTGGGCCCCAAGGGGGCAGCGGGCGCCATCCAGATCGTTGCCATACGTGAAGTTCGTATTCTGTTTGTCGTCATTCACGATGGAAGAATCCTCCCTGTCAGGAGAGAGTTCGACAGGTGTGCCATCACGCCATCTTCCGACAAACTTGGCGGCGAGTTTCTCTTTTTCGTTCCCACCCGCGTACTGTCGCGCGTTTTCCTCGAGAAATTTACGAAATGTGGCCACGTTTTCGTGCAACTTCCGGTAGACCATGAATGTCCCGTTGCTCGCCAACAGGTACGGAACCGGTGAGACCGGCAGTTCCTTGGCTTCGTCCGGGTACCCGAGCAAATACTCGCCAGTGGCGAGAGGAACCCATTTCCCTCCGTCTGTCAGTTTGCCCTGGCCGGGAATCGTGTGACGCTCCAGGCCATCGAAGTCCGGATTCGCGAAGCCGTCCGTATAGCCGAAATGTTCTTTCGAAGTCGGCTTCCCGCTGATGAAAATGGCACCCGCATCCTGAGACTGAAGGACGCTCGCGCCGCGGGTCTCCGACATCCATTCGCCTATTTTCTTGCATCTCTCTTCGATGACCGCTTCCGACCCACCATACACGCCGAGCCACATGTGGACGCTGCCGTCTACCTTCCAAATTGCATCCCAATTTT
>WNEY01005210.1_pt1 | contig 19073 bp, 15 predicted proteins | sample 5400531 | NCBI WGS metagenome assembly WNEY01 (sample SAMN13153338, study PRJNA577476) | soil metagenome | isolation source: 200 cm saprolite under Douglas fir tree site 1 | place: USA:California | collected 2015-04-18
TCCGGACGGCTCACTCTGGGCTCTCGTGCCGGACCGCGACTTCCGGCACGCACAGCGGCAGCTCTGGCTCGGGCTCGGCATCCTCCTGGGCGTCGCGGCCATCATCCTCGCCGTCGGGGTGGCCGTTCTCACTCGGTGGGGCAGTGGGCGGCGGGCGCGCGCGGCGGAGAAGTCCGAAGGATGGCGGCAGGCGCTCGAGCGCCGCAACCGGGAGCTGGAAGCGCTCAATGCTATCGCCGTGACCATCGGCCGGAGCGCGGATCTCGTCACGACCGCCGAAGAGACGCTGGACGTGGTCCGTAGCGTGGCCCGCATGGACGTGGGCGCGGTTTACCGCTTCGACGCCGGCGCAGGCCAGCTGGTCCTCCTCGCCCAGCGCGGCCTGAACGAGGAGCAGGAGGCTCGCATCCGCGTGCGGCCGCTGGACGGCAGCCACGTGGGGGAGGCGGCGCGGAGCGGACACGTCCAGGTGGCGCACCTGGACGTGACGCCGCCGCTCGAATCCGAGCTGCGCGAGATGGCGCTTGCGCGGGAGCACCACACCCAGCTGTCGCTGCCCATCCCGGTGAAAGACCAGACCTGGGGCGTGATGGCCCTGATCTCCCAGGAGAAGCGGGAGTTCAGCTCCGAGGAGCTGGCGGTGCTGGAAGCGGTGGCCACTACGTGGGGGTCGCGGTGGAGCGGGCCCGGCTGCGGGAGATGTCTGAGGCACAGCTGAAGCGGCTCGAAGCCCAGCGTCAGATCGAGAGACATATCTCCGAGCAGCTCGACGTGGAGCAGCTGCTGGTGCTGGTGGCCGGCGCGGCGCTGCGGCTCATCGGCGGGACGTTCTCCGTGGTGTACCTGCGTGAGGGCGACGAGCTCCGGCCGCGCGCCTGGTCAGGGGTGGGCAGCTGGATCCGGCAGGTGCGCATCCGCGTGGGCTCCGGCGTGGCCGGCACGGTGGCGGAGACGGGGCGCGGATTCATCGTGAACGACTATCCGGATTCTCCACTGGCCCTGCCGCCGTTCAGCAATGCCACTCAGCGGCTCATGGCGCAGCCGTTGATGGCCGGCGATCGGGCGCTGGGCGTCATGGTGATCAGCCGCGACCGGGGGACGCCGCCGTTCGTCGAGGAGGACCAGGCCACGCTGGCCGACTTCACCACGCAGGCCGTGGTGGCGCTGGAGAAGGCGCGGCTGTTCTCCGAGGCGCGGCGGAGTGCGGCCGAGTACCAGGCGCTCTTCGAAGTGGGCGCGCTGGTGGGCTCGGTGCTCGACGTGGACCGCGTGCTCGATCTCATCGTGGATCGTTGCCGCGCGCTCTTGGGCGTGGCCGGCGTGGGGGTGTTTCGGCTCGACGCCGCCGAAGGGTATCTGGCGTACGAGCGCGGGATCGGGCTGTCTCCCGAGTTTCTCCGGGCGGTGCGGATCGGCATCGGCGAGGGAACTACGGGCAAGGCGGTGCAGGAGCGCGTTCCTGTCTGGAGCGAGGATCTCCTCTCGGACGTCAGCATCACGCTCAGCGACGAGACGCGGGCGCTGGTCGAGCGCGAAGGCTACCGCAGCGTGCTCTCGGTGCCCATCATCACCCGCGGTGAGGTCCATGGGGTGCTCGCGGTGTACTGGTGGGAGCCCCGAAAGCCATCGGCCTCCGAGGTTTCGCTCCTCACGGCGCTGGCGGCGCAGGCGGGTGTGGCGCTCGAGAACGCGCGGCTGTACGGGGCGGCGACCGCCCGCGGCAAGCGCCTGAGCACGCTCGGGGGGTTGACCGAGACGCTGACCGCGACGCTGAGCCTCGAAGACGTCCTGAGCCGTGTCGTCCACTCGGCCGTCGAGCTGTTCGGCTCGAGCGTGGCGCGCCTCTGGCTCATGGACGACGACGGCCAGGCGGTCTCGCTCCGCGCCCACGCCGGCGCCACGGCGCCGCTCGTGGGCGTCACGCGGCTCGGGCTCGGCGAAGGGCTCATGGGCCGCATCGTCACTACCCGCGCGCCGCTCGTCGTCCCCGACCTCCGCGCCGAGCGCACCGTCCGCAACCGTGAGCGCATCGAGGCCGAGGGCACGGTGTCCTTTGCGGGCGTGCCGCTGATCCTGGGCGATCGGGTGCTGGGCGCGCTCTCGGTGGCGCTCCGGGAGGCCCGCACCTTCGCCGAGGAAGACTTGGGCCTCCTCCAGTCGCTGGCCAACCACGCGGCCATCGCGATCGAGAACGCGCGGCTCTTTGACGAAGAGCGGACCAGCCGGGAGCACCTGGCCGCCCTGCTCGAGCTGAACAAGAAGATCGGCGCGCTGGCCCCGACCGACACCTTGCTCACGTCGATCGCCGAGGAGGCCGCCCGTCTCCTCAACCTGGACAATGCCGGCTTCCGCCTGCTCGACGGCGAGGAGCTGGTGGTCGCAGGCATGGCCGGCACCGCGCGACAGACCATGCTCCGCCCCCGGATCAGGGTCGGGCAGAGCCTGAGCGGGAAGGTGGTGCGGGAGCGGCGGGCGATCATCTGCGGGCTGGAGGGCAACTCGGGCCTGATCGCCGAGCATCTGGCCGCCGACCGCCGCCTGGGCTATACGACCTTCCTCGGCGTCCCGCTCCGGGTCGGCGATCGAATCATCGGTGTTTTGGCGTTCCGCGCGCGCCGGCCGCTGACGGAGGCCGACCAGCAGGTGGCCGAGGCCTTCGCCGACCAGGCGGCCATCGCACTGGACCACGCCCGCTTCTACCGCGAAGCGGCGCTGCAGGCCGACCGGATGCGCGCGGTGGCCGAGCTGGGGCGGACGCTTGTCTCGACGTTCGACGTCGATCAGATCCTCGAGACGGCGATCGCCCGGGCGCGCGACACACTCGGCGTCTCCCACGTGAGCGTGTGCCTCGAGGATCCCGAGACGGGACTGCTGCGCTTCGTTCGCGACGCGGCGTTTCCCGACGAGTTCAACCAGGCTCACGTGATCGAGCCGGGCGAGGGCGTCGCCGGCCGCGCCGTCGCCGAAGGCCGCCCGGTCTGGACGCCCAACATCCTCACCGACGCGCAGATCCGTCTGCGCCCCGAAACCCGCCGTCGCATCGAGCAGGTGGGCACGCGCGCGGTGCTCGCCCTGCCGCTGATGCGCGAGCAGCCGTTCGGCGCCATGGTCGTGCAGCGGGAGCCCGGGCACCGCTTCAGCGACCTGGAGATCGAGTACCTGACGGCCTTCGCCAACCAGGTCGCCGTGGCGCTGGAGAATGCCCGGCTGTATGAGGCGCTCGAGGCCCGCGCCAGCCGGCTACGCGCCCTCGCGCGTCTGACCCACATCGTCTCCTCGTCGCTCGACATGGACGAGGTGCTCGGCACCATCGCGCGCGCGGCGGCCGAGCTGACGGGCGTGCCGCTGGCGGTCTTCTGGGTGGCCAACGAGGTGGCGCGCACGCTCGAGGTGCGCGCGGTGTCGGACGAGCGCATGGCCGCGGACTTCCCGCACCGGACCCTGCGCTACGACCAGGGCGCGACCGGCGTGGTGGCGGCGCGCCGGGAGCTCGTGAACATTCCCGATCTCGCCGTGGACGATCGTTATCTGTCCCAGGAGTGGGCGGTCGGCCATGGGCTCACGAGCTTCTTCGGCGTGCCCATCTTGTTTCAGGACTCGCTCCTGGGCGTGCTCATGCTCAACGGCCGCAAGCCGCTCCGGCTGGGGCATGACGACCTCCAGCTGCTGGACAGCTTCATTGCCCAGGCGAGCGTCGCCATCCGCAACGCGCGGTTGTACACCGACACGACGCGGCGCCTCGCCGAGACCCGCGCCCTGCTGGAGCTGGCGGAGATCCTCAACTCGACGCTCGATCCCAGCCGGCTGCTCAAGCACGTGGCCATCAAGATCGCCCAGCTCTGCCACGTCGACCGCTGCACTATCGAGCGCTGGGACGGCGACCAGGTAATCCCGCTGATGTCCCAGTTCGCCGACGGCCGCAAGGCGCCCGAGATGTGGAAGGCCTTCCGCGAGATGCGGGCCTACGCGCCGCGCGAGGTTCCGGCCCACACCCAGGCCATCGAGTCCCGCCGGCCCGTGGTCATCCCCGACACGGCCGACACCGATCTCATCCCACGCGAGTGGATCGACGTGTTCTCCCTCAAATCGTACATGGTCGTCCCGCTCATCCAGCAGGACGCGATCATCGGCGTGCTGAACCTGGACTATGCCGAGCGAGTGACGCCCTTCGAGACCTGGCAGCAGGACCTGGCCATGGCCATCGCGGGCCAGCTCGCCCTTTCCCTCGAGAACACGCGCCTGTACGGCGAGGTGCAGGAGCGCCTGCGCGAGACGACGACCCTGCTCGCGGTGGGGCAGGCGCTGTCGCGGCCGGGCTCGCCGGCCGAAGTGATGCGGGGCGTGGCCCGGGAGGTGGCGCACGCCTTCGGCGCCGACACCGTCGGCGTCTACGAGCTCGACGAGCTTCGCGACAACCTCGTCCCGCGCGCCGGCTACCGCGTGCCCAAGCATCTGCTCCACCTCTTTCTCGAGCGGCCGCTCGCGCTCGCGCGTTATCCGCTGCTCGCGCAGTCCTGGCGAGAGGGCCGTGCCATCTGGTCGAAGAACGCGGTGACCGACCCGCGCTTCGACCCCCAGGTGTTCGAGGGTCTCGAGCCCCACTCGGTGCTGCTGGCCCCGACCGCGGTGCGCGGCGAGGCCGTGGGCGCGCTGATGCTCGTCTGGTGGGGCGCCGGCAAGGAGTTCTCCCAGGCCGAGGTGCGGCTCATCGAAGGTGTGGCGTTCCAGGTCGGGCTCGCCACGGAGAACGCCGAGCTGGCCCGCCAGACCCAGCGCAAGCTCCACGAGACCGAGACGCTGCTCTCGGTGAGCCAGACACTGTCGTCCACGCTAGATCTGGAGACGCTGCCCCGCCAGCTCCTGCGCCATGTCGTGCATGCCCTGGGCTCGGACAGCGCCGGCATCTGGCTGCTCGGGGAAGACGGCGAGTGGATGGCGCCCTTCGTCGGCTACCACGTGCCTCCCGACAAGCTGGAGCGCCTGCGACAGCTGCGGCTGTCCATCGTGCAGCACCCGTTCTACGCGGAGGCGGCGCGAACCCGCCAATCGGTGATCTCGACCGACGCGATGAACGACCCGCGCATCCCGCAGGAGATCCGCGACGCCGTCGGCCAACGGACGCACCTGTTCGTGCCGATCGTCGCCAAAGACCGAATGATCGGCGGGTTTGCCGCCACGTGGTGGGATCGGGCGCGGCCGCTGTCGGACGACGAGCAGCGCCTCATGGAAGCCATCGCCAGCCAGGCCGGGGTCGCGCTGGAGAACGCGCGACTGTTCCGCGACAACCAGCGCCGGGTCGAGGAGCTCTCGGTGCTCCACGAGCTCTCGCAAGCCATCACGGGCCAGCTCGACCAGGCCGGGTTGATCGAAACCGTCCATCGCCAGGTCGCCCGGGTGCTGGACGTGAGCCACATGGTCGTGCTGCTGCACGACTTGGCCGAGGACCGGCTCGAAGTGGTCCTCCGGGTGCAGGTCGGCGCCCGCCGCGACGACGAGCCTCCGCGCTTCTATCCGCATCGCACGGCCGGACTGGCCGGCATCGTCTTCGACACCGGCCGGCCCATCCGGACGGATGACTACATCGGCGAATGCGCGCGCCGGGAGGTGGCGCCGGTACCGGCCGACGAGGGGCTGAGACACTGGCTCGGCGTGCCCATGGCGGTGGGCGATCAGCGGCTGGGTGTCCTTGCCCTGCGCGGACGTGACCGTCCCTTCAGCGACGCCGACGAGCGGATGCTCAGCAACATCGCCCACCTGGCGGCGCTGGCCCTCCGCAGCGCCCGGCTTTACGAGGAGCGGACCCGGGCATTCGCGGAGCTGGCGGCGGCTCAGGACCAGCTGGTGCGGACGGAGAAGCTCCGGGCGCTGGGCGAGATGGCCTCGGGCGTGGCCCACGACTTCAACAACGTGCTGGCCTCCGTCCTGGGCCGGGCCCAGCTGCTGCTCGACAAGGTGCAAGAGCCCAAGCTGCGGCAGTGGCTGCAGGTGATCGAGCGGGCGGCCACGGACGGCGCGCTCACGGTTCGGCGCCTCCAGGACTTCACGCGCATCCGGCGCGACCAGCCGGCCGTCGCCGTGGACCTCAACCAGGTGATCCAGCAGGTGCTGGAGGCCACTGAGTCCACGTGGCAGCAGCAGGCGCGCAGCCGCGGCATCACGATCGAGGTCACGACAGCGCTCGCGATCCCGCTGCCGCGAATCGCCGGCGACCCGGCCGAGCTCCGCGAGGCGCTGACCAACCTGATCCTCAATGCGGTGGACGCGATGCCGCGCGGCGGGCGCCTGACGCTGACCACCCACAACGCCGGGGGTCACGTCGAGGTGACCGTCAGCGACACGGGCATCGGGATCCCGGAAGCGATCCAGCAGAAGATCTTTGACCCGTTCTTCACGACCAAGGGGCCGCGAGGCACCGGGCTCGGGCTCAGCATGACGTATGGTATCCTCTCGCGCCACGGCGCCCGCGTGACGGTGGAGAGCCAAGAAGGGCATGGCACCACGTTCCGGCTGGTCTTCCCCGCCGCCGAGCAAGTCGGCGAGGTGGCGCCGGCGCCTCTGGCGCCGGCTCAATCGACCGTTCTCCTGCGCTGCCTGGTCGTGGACGACGAGGCGGTGGTGGGCGAGGTGCTGGGCGACATGCTGATGTCGGCCGGCCACGAGGCCGTGGTGGTCTTCAACGGCCCGGACGCGGTGGCGCAGTTCAAGGCCCAGCCCTTCGACATCGTGTTCACCGACCTGGCGATGGCGGGCATGACCGGTTGGGAGGTGGCGCGAGCCATCAAGGATTTTGCCCCGGCGATTCCGATCGTGCTAGTGAGCGGCTTCGGCGTCGAGGTCTCGGCGGCGGATCTCCGCGCCAATGGCGTCGATCTGGTCCTGGCCAAGCCGCTCAAGATCCCGGACGTCCTGAGCGCCATGACGTCGCTGCGCGTGCCGGGGCGAGCTCGACAGGGAGAGAAGCCATCATGACGAGCCCGATCATCACCGAAGCGGTCCGAACGCTCATCGACCGCACGGACTTGACGCGCATCGAGGCGGCCGCGGCCATGGAAGCCATCATGTCCGGGGCAGCCACCAACGCGCAGATTGCCGCCTTCCTCACCGCCCTCCGGATGAAAGGCGAGACCGTCGAAGAGCTGATCGGCTTCGCCCAGGTGATGCGCCAGAAGGCGGTCAAGGTCCGGACGCACGGCGCCGACCTCGTGGCGCAAACCGGCACCGATCGCGAGATGCTGATCGACACGTGCGGCACCGGCGGGGACGCCTCCGGCACCTTCAACGTCTCCACCGCCACCGCCTTCGTGGTGGCCGGCGCCGGGTTGAAGGTGGCCAAGCACGGCAACCGGTCGGTCTCTTCGCTCTGCGGCTCCGCGGACGTCGTCGAGACGCTTGGGATCAATCTCGAGCTGCCGCCGGCCAAGGTCGCCCGCTGCGTGGACGAGGCCGGAATCGGGTTTCTCTACGCCCCGCTGCTGCACACCGCGATGAAGCACGTGATGGCCGCGCGGCGCGAGATGGGCATCCGGACGGTGTTCAACATGCTCGGGCCGCTCACCAATCCGGCTGGCGCCAACGCCCAGGTGATCGGCGTCTACTCCGAAGCGCTGACCGAGCCGCTGGCGCGCGTCCTGGCCGAGCTCGGCACGATCCGGGCCTTCGTCGTTCACGGGGCCGACGGGCTCGACGAGATCTCCAATACCGGCGAAAGCCACATCTCCGAGGTGCACGAGGGCGTGGTGCGCAACTCCCGGGTGCGCCCGGAGGATTTCGGCATGCCGCGGGCGAGCATCGGCGATCTGCAGGGCGGGGACCGGGAGGAGAACGCGCGGATCATCCGTGACGTGCTTGCGGGCGAGCAGGGCGCGCGGCGCGACATCGTGCTGATGAACGCCGCCGCCGCCCTGGTGGTGGGCGCCAAGGCCCGCGACCTCAAGGAAGGCGTCGGGCTGGCCGCCCAGTCCATCGACTCGGGCGCGGCGGCCCGCAAGCTCTCGACCCTTGTGGAGCTTTCCCAGAAGCTGGCCGCCGACTGATCCCGCGGCTCAAGCCCATTGACCCGGCCCGGGGCGGGCGGGTAGAATAGCGCCGGGTCGACGTAACTGCCCGTCGGTTCTGAATTGAAACCCGATGCATCGCTCCCCGACGGCGTCGAGCGGCCGGAGGAGTTCTAGAACAGTGAGAGCCGAGTCCGTCTCAGCTCGCGTTCCCCGGTATCACCAGATCGCCCAAAGCCTGCGCGAACGCATCCAGGCCGGCACCCTGACCGCGGGGACTCGACTGGACAATCAGCGGAGTCTGGCCCGTGAGTTCGGCGTCACTCTCATGACCCTTCGTCACGCGCTCGAGCTGCTGGAGCGCGACGGGCTCATCGCGCGCCGCCACGGCCTCGGCACCTTCGTAGCGCGCCCTTCGATCGACTACGACATCCTCCACCTGCGCGCCTTCGCCGGGGACCTGACGGCGCTGGGCGAGGACGTCACCACGCGCTTCCTCCGCGGCGCCTTCACGCGCGCCGACCGGCCGGTGGCCGGGGCGCTCGGACTGCGGCCCGGCGAGCGCGTCTTTCTGCTCGAGCGCCTGCGGCTGGTGGGCGGGCTGCCGATGAGCTTCCAGGCCTCGTACTTGCCGGCCTCGATCGGCGAGGAGGTCGCAAAGGCCGACTTGGCCGTCACGCCGCTGCGCCAGGTGCTTTCCTTCAAGCTGGGCATCGAGATTGCGGGCGCGCGCGAAACCGTGTCCGCCGTGTCGCTGGAAGGGCGAGCCGCGCGTGAGCTCGGCCGGCGGCCCGGGATCGCCGCCTTCCGCTCGGATCGCGTCTCCAGCGGCTCCGACGGCGCGCCGATCGTCTACGACCGTGTCTTCATCCCCGGCGACCGCTTCCGGATTACCAGAGAACTGCAGTATGCAGGGTCGCACGGACAGAGTTCTCGGTAATGCGGACGCCCCGATGAGCGCTTGCGCGAAGAGGCCAGACCGCCAAACCGACTGGAGTCGCATTCAGGCGAGATGAAAGACAGGAGCAAGGCATGAAGATGCTCGTGATGATCAAGCAGGTGCCGGACACCGCGACCCAGGTCAAGATCGCCGGCGATGCGAAGACGATCGATGCCGCCGGTATCACGTGGATCGTCTCCCCCTACGACGAGTACGCGCTGGAAGAGGCGCTGCGCATCAAGGAAAAGCGCGGACAAGGCGAAGTGGTGGCCGTGTCGCTCGGCCCCGATCGCGTCAAGGAGGCGCTGCGCTCGTGTCTCGCCATGGGCGCCGATCGCGCGATTCACCTCCTCGATGCTGGCTGGGACAGCGCCGATACTCTGATGACGGCGCGGGCTTTGGCGGCAGTGATCAAGCAGGAAGGGCCGGCGCTTGCATTCTTCGGCCGCCAGGCCATTGACGACGACATGGCGTCCGTGGGCGGCCAGGTGGCCGAGTTCTTGGGCTGGCCATGCGCGTCCTGGATCATGGAGGAAGCCGTGGACGAGGCTGGCAAGACGGTGCGCGTCGGGCGTCAGGTAGAGGGTGGTCTCGAGCTCTTCGATCTGCCGTTACCGGCCGTGGTCTCTGCGCAGAAGGGGTTGAACGAGCCGCGTTATCCCACGCTCAAGGGCATCATGGGAGCGAAGAAGAAGGAGATTCGCGACGTGAAGGCGGCCGACCTGGGGATCACGCAGGAGCCGCCTGCGCTGTCGGTGCTGAGGCTCGAAGCCCTGCCGCCGCGGCCGCCGGGCCGGATCATTCCGGGCGAGCCCGCCGAAGCCGTGAAAGAGCTGGTCCGCGCCCTCAGAGAGGACGCCAAAGCAATTTGAGGGATGGTTTGACGTTTAAGCGAGGCAGGTCGGATGAGCCCTTGGGCGAAGGAGCCCAACCGCACAATTGGATGGTTTGACGTTTATGCGAGGCAGGTCGGATGAGCCCTTGGGCGAAGGAGCCCAACCGCACACTGGATGGTTTGACGTTTATGCGAGGCAGGTCGGATGAGCCCTTGGGCGAAGGAGCCCAACCGCACACTGGATGGTTTGACGTTTATGCGAGGCAGGCGAAGGAGCCCAACCGCACACTGGATGGTTTGACGTTTAAGCGAGGTGGGTCGGATGAGCGCTTGCGCGAAGAGGCCCAACCGCCAAACTAGTCGGTTTGACGTTCAGGCGAGATGGAAGATCGTTTAAGCAAGATAGAAAGGACAGAACATGCCAGGCGCGTTCTGGTGCATGGTCGAGGACGATCGCAAGGGTAACCCGAAGAAGGTGATGGCCGAGGTGCTGGGTGAAGCGGCCCGGCTGGCCGGCCAGGCGGGCTCGCAGGCCGAGGCCCTCTGGCTCACCGACAAGGCGACGCCCGACGGCATCAAGCAGCTGGGCGAATGGGGTGCCAAGCGGGTGTGGCTGGTAGAGAATGCCGCGCTCGCGCCCTACCGCGGCGAGGTCTGGGCGCCCGTGGTGGCCGAGCTGGCGGGGAAAGAATCGCCGCAGGCGATCTTCGCGCCGGTGACCACCCGGCAGCGCGAGCTGATGGCGAGGGTGGGCGCGCGGCTCGGGGCGGGGCTCTCGGCCGATTCGACGAGAATGGCCATAGAGGAGGGCAAGCTCGTCGCCACTCGGCCCATCTATGCGGGCAAACTGCTGGCCAAAGTGACTTGGGCCAAGACGCCCTGGCTGGCCACGCTGCGCCCGAACGTCTTTCGCCCCGCGGAATCCCAGTCGGGCGCGACGGCGGCCGTGGAGAAGCCCGCCGTGAGCATTCCCGCGGCCAGCATGACGCTGGTGGAGCGCCGTGAAGAGACCTCGACGGGCCTGCCGGAGCTGAGCGAGGCCGAGATCGTCGTCTCGGGTGGGCGCGGCATGAAGGGGCCGGAGAACTTCGTGATCCTGGAGGACCTGGCCAAGGTGATCGGCGCCGCCGTCGGGGCCTCGCGCGCGGCGGTGGACGCCGGATGGCGACCGCACCGCTTCCAGATCGGCCAGACGGGTCGCACCATCTCGCCCAAGCTCTACCTCGGCTTCGGCATCTCGGGCGCCATCCAGCACCTGGCCGGCATGCGCACCTCCAAGGTGATCTGCGCGATCAACAAAGATCCGGAGGCGCCGATCTTCAAGATCGCCGACTACGGGATCGTGGGCGATCTCTTCGAAGTTGCGCCGCTGCTCACGCAGGAATTCAAGAAGCTGCTGGAGAAATAGCCGGGCGACCCATGCACGTCGAGCTCAATGACGAGCAGAAGATGATCCAGGCGGTGGCGCGCGACTTCGCCCAGAAGGAAGTGCGCCCGATCGCCGAGGCTATCGACCGCGAGGCGCGCTTTCCGCACGAGACCGTGCGCCGCATGGGCGAGCTCGGGCTGATGGGCATCGCCATCCCGGAATCCTACGGCGGCTCCGGCAGCGACACCGTCGCCTACGCAGTCGCGCTGGAGGAAGTCGCCCGGGCCTGCGCCTCGCACGCCGTCGTCATGTCGGTGAACAACTCGCTCTACTGTGATCCAGTCTACAAGTTCGGCACCGAGGAGCAGAAGCGACGGTTCCTGGAGCCCTTCGCCTCGGGCCAGAAGCTCGGCTGTTTCTCGCTGACCGAGCCCGAAGCCGGCTCGGACGCGACCAACCAGAACACGCTGGCCGCCAAGGACGGCTCCGATTACGTCCTCGACGGCCGGAAGATCTTCGTCACCAATGGGCGCGAGGCCCAGGCGGCGCTCGTCTTCGCCCAGACGGACCGGGCCAAGCGCCACCACGGTATCAGCGCCTTTCTGGTGGAGAAGGGGACCAAGGGCTTCACCGTGGTCAAGACCGAGGACAAGCTCGGCATCCGCGCCTCGGACACGGCCGAGTTCCTGTTCGAGGGGTGTCGGGTGCCCGCGGCTAACCGGCTGGGCGCGGAGGGCGAAGGCTTCAAGATCGCCATGGCGACGCTCGACGGCGGGCGGATCGGCATCGCGGCCCAGGCCCTCGGGATCGCCGTCGGCGCCAACGATCTCGCCGTCGGGTACGCGCGGGAGCGGAAAAGCTTCGGCGTGCCGATCGGGCAGCACCAGATGGTGCAGTGGATGCTGGCCGACATGGCCACGGCGATAGAGGCCGCGCGCCTGCTCACGTGGCGGGCGGCGTGGCTCAAGGACACGGGAGCGCCGTTCGGCGCCGAGGCGGCGATGGCCAAGCTCTTCGCCGCGGAGGCGGCGATGCGGGTCACCACCGACGCCGTCCAGGTGCACGGCGGGTACGGGTTCATCAAGGAATACCAGGTGGAGCGGTATTTCCGCGACGCGAAGATCACCCAGATCTACGAGGGCACGTCGCAGATCCAGAAGCTCGTGATCGCCCGCCACCTCCTGAACGAGGTGGAGTAGCAATTCGCGCCGAGGCGTGTCCGGCGAGGCAGTTGCGAGCCGCACGACGAGGCGAGGGCTGAATAGAAAGAGGGAGTCAGCGATTATGGCCGACGACAAGAAGCGGTGGGAGAAGGAGACCTACGGGCCCTTCGTGCGCCAGGCGCCGGAGCGCGAGGTCCGCTACGAGTCACTCTCGGGCATCCCGATCCAGGCGCTGTACACGCCGGAGGATCTCGTCGGGTGGCGCTACGAAGAAAAGCTCGGGTACCCGGGCGAGTTCCCATACACGCGCGGGCCGTATCCCTCGATGTACCGCGGCAGGCTCTGGACCATGCGGATGTTCGCCGGCTTCGGCCGGCCCGAGGACACCAACGCGCGCTTCAAATACTTGCTCGAGCAGGGACAGACAGGCCTCTCCACGGCCTTCGATATGCCGGCGCTGATGGGCTACGATGCCGACCACCCGCGGGCGCGCGGCGAGGTGGGCCGCGAGGGCGTCACCGTGTCCACGCTGGCCGACTTCGAGCTGCTGTTCCGCGACATCCCCCTGGATCAGGTCACGACGTCGATGACCATCAACTGCACGGCGTCCGTGGCGCTGGCCATGTACCTGGCCCTGGCGGACAAGCAGGGGGTGGCTTGGGACAAGCTGGGCGGGACGATGCAGAACGACATGCTCAAGGAGTTCATCGCCCAGAAAGAGTGGATCTCGCCGCCCGACTCCGCCGTCCGCATCGTGGTGGACACGATCGAGTTCTGCTCCGCGCACGTGCCCCGCTTCAATCCCGTGTCGATCTCCGGCTATCACATCCGCGAGGCCGGCTCCACGGCGGTCCAGGAGCTGGCGTTCACGCTGGCCGACGGCTTCGGCTACGTGGACGCCTGCGTGAAGCGAGGGCTGGACGTGGACGCCTTCGCGCCGCGCCTGTCCTTCTTCTTCGACATCCACAACGATTTCTTCGAAGAGATCGCCAAGCTCCGGGCGGCGCGTCGCATCTGGGCCACGGTCATGCGCGACCGGTTCGGCGCCAAGCGGCCCGAGTCGCTGAGGCTGCGCACGCATACCCAGACGGCCGGCGTCTCGGCCACCGCGCAGCAGCCGCTGAACAACGTGGCGCGCGTGGCCGTGCAGGCGCTGGCCGCGGTCCTGGGCGGGGCGCAGTCGCTGCACACCAACTCGTACGACGAGGTGTTGGCTCTGCCGACGGAGCAGGCCGTCACCGTCGCCCTTCGCACTCAGCAGATCATCGCCGAGGAAACCGGAGTGCCGCTCACCATCGACCCGCTGGGCGGCTCTTACTTCCTGGAGCGGCTGACGGATCAGATGGAGGAGCAGGCGATGGCCTATATCCGGAAGATCGACGCGCTGGGCGGCATCATCCGGGCGATCGACAGGGGCTACCCGCAGCGCGAGATCGCGGAGGCCGCCTACCGCTACCAGCTCCTGGACGATCGGGGCGAGAAGACTGTGGTTGGCGTCAACAAGTACGTGATGCCGCAGGAGGCACCGGTGGAGTATTTGAAGATCGACGAGGCCATCGAGCGGGAGCAGATGGAGCGGGTGAAGCGGGTCAAGGCCTCGCGCGATCCGTCCAAGGTCGAGCGCAGGCTCAAGCAGCTGGCCGATGCCTGCCGGAACGGCCAGAACGTCATGCCGGTGCTCGTGGACGCGGTCAAGGACTACGTGTCGCTCGGGGAGATCTCGGACGTGTACCGTCAGGTCTTCGGTCTCTACCGAGAACCGATTATTTTCTAGCGAGTGGGTGGCGCGGACGCCCCGATGAGGGCCAAAGGCCCGAAGAGGCCAAACCGCTAAACTGAAGAAGTCGACGTTCAAGCGAGATAGATGAAGGAGACCTGAAATGGCCGAGGCGATCAGGATCACGAAGGCGCGGACACTCAAGACCAAGCCCAAGGACGCGGAGCTGGGTTTCGGCCAGATTTTCACCGACCACATGTTCGTGGCCGATTTCCAGGAGGAAAAGGGCTGGTACGATCCGCGCATCGAGCCCTACGGGCCCCTCGAGATGGACCCGGCGGCCGCCGTGCTCCACTACGCCCAGGCCGTGTTCGAAGGGCTCAAGGCCTTCCGGGGCGTGGATGGCAAGGTGCGCCTCTTCCGTCCGCAGAAGAACGTCGAGCGCCTGAACAACTCGGCCCGGCGCATGTGCATCCCGCCGCTTGATCCCGATCTGGCGCTGCAGTCCATCGTGACCCTGGTGGGCGTCGAGCGGGAGTGGGTGCCGCGGACCATCGGGACGTCGCTGTACATCCGCCCGACGATCGTCGCGAACGAGCCGTTCCTGGGCGTGCGCCCGGCCAAGTCCTATGTCTACTTCGTGATCCTCTCGCCGGTGGGTGCCTATTACCCCGAGGGCATGGCGCCGGTGAAGATTCGGGTCGAAGAGAAGTACGTGCGCGCCGTCGAGGGCGGCCTGGGTTCAGCCAAGACGGGAGCCAACTATGCCGCCAGCCTGATGGCGGCCGAAGAGGCCAAGCACGCGGGCTACACCCAGGTTTTGTTCCTCGACGGCGTGCACCGCAAGTTCATCGACGAGGTCGGCACCATGAACATCATGGTGAAGATCGGCGACGAAGTGATCACTCCGCCGGTCGGCGGCACGGTGCTCGCGGGAGTCACGCGGGACTCGGCCCTGTCGCTGATGCGCACGTGGGGGCTCAAAGTCAGCGAGCGGCCGCTCACCATCGACGAAGTGGTCGCCGCGCACAAGAGCGGCGCTCTGAAAGAAGTCTGGGGTACCGGCACGGCGGCGGTGATCTCGCCCGTCGGCGAGCTGGCGTACAAGAACGAGAAGATGGTGATCCATGCCGGGCGGATCGGCGAGCTCACGCAGAAGCTCCATGACGCTATCGTGGGGATCCAGTACGGCAAGGCACCCGATCCGGACAAGTGGACCGTCGAGGTCTAGTCCGTGAGCGCGGACTGCGTCTTCTGCAAGATCCGGGACGGGCAGATCCCGTCGTTCAAGATTCACGAGGACGAGCGGACGGTCACATTCATGGACATCAACCCGCTCAACTCGGGTCACTGCCTGGTGGTGACGAAGGCCCACGCCGCCACGATCTTCGAGGCGGATGTGGAGGACCTCGTGGCCGCCATGGCGGCGGCGAAGAAGGTCGCCCTCGCGATCCGGGAAGCACTCAAGCCCGACGGGCTGAACATCCTCCAGGCGAACGGCGCGGCCGCCTTCCAGTCCGTGCCGCATTTCCACCTGCACCTGATCCCGCGCTGGGCCAATGACGGGAAGGGGTTCGACTGGAAGCTGGTGCCCGGCAACCGCGAAGTCATCATGAAGAACGGCGAGCGGCTCCGGGCGCTGCTCAACTAGGAGGACGACCATGGCGGAGCGCAAGATCCGGGTGGTGGTGGCCAAGCCCGGGCTCGACGGGCACGACCGGGGCGCGAAGATCGTGGCCCGGGCCCTGCGCGACGCCGGCATCGAAGTCATCTACACGGGGCTTCACCAGACGCCCGAGCAGATCGTCGCGACCGCGGTGCAGGAAGACGCCGACGCCATCGGGCTCAGCGTCCTCTCCGGCGCTCACAACTATCTCTTCGCGCGGGTGCTGGAGCTCCTGAAGGAGAAGGGCGCCGGCGACATCGCGGTCTTCGGCGGCGGCATCATCCCCGCCGACGACATCCAGGCGCTCAAGGCCATGGGCGTGAAAGAGCTCTTCACTCCCGGCGCCTCGACCCAGGACATCGTCCGGTTCGTCAAGGAGCACATCCGCGCGGCCGTCTAGGGCCGGGCGTAACCCATGAACTTCGATCTCAGCCCTGAGCAGAAGGAAATCCGGAGGCTGGCCCGGGACTTCGCCGAGGGCGAAGTCGCTCCGGTGATCCGCCGCTACGACGAGGCCCATGAGTTCCCCCACGAGATCCTGCACAAGCTGGGAAAGACCGGGCTGCTGGGCGCGCTCGTGCCCGAGCAATACGGCGGCGCTGCGCTCGACTACGTCTCCTACGCGCTGGTGGTCGAGGAGCTGAACCGCGTCGACGCCTCCGTCGGCATCACCATGTGGGCACACAACTCGCTTTGCACCAACCACATCACGCTCTTCGGCTCCACGGAGCAGAAGGCGAAATACCTGCCGCGGCTCGCGCGGGGCGAGAGCCTCGGCGCCTGGGGCCTCACCGAGCCCGGCTCGGGCTCCGACGCCGCCGCCATGAAGTCTCGGGCGGCGCGCGAGGGTGACACCTTCGTGCTCAACGGCACCAAGGCCTTCATTACCAATGCGGGGGTGGGCCAGATCGCGCTGGTCATGGCGGTGACGGATCCCGGCCTGGGCAACAAGGGCATCTCGGCTTTCATCCTGGAGAAAGGGATGCCCGGCTTCAGCGCGGGGCAGGCCTACCGCAAGCTTGGGCTGCACGCCTCGAATACCGCCGAGCTGATCTTCGACAATGTGCGAGTACCCGCCGGTCAGCTCTGCGGCGAGCTGAACATGGGTTTCGTCAATACCATGCAGGTGCTGGAAGGCGGGCGGATCGCCATGGCCGCCATGGCGGTGGGCATCGCTCAGGGCGCGCTCGATGAGGCGCTCAAGTACATGAAGCAGCGCAGCGCCTTCGGCCGGACGCTGGCCGAGTTCAACGGGCTGCAGGGGATGATTGCGGACATGGGGACCGAGGTCGAGGCGGCGCGGCTGCTCACGCTGCGCGCGGCCGCGCTGAAGGACGGCGGCCACCCGGCCAAGGTGGCCGCGTCCATGGCGAAAGTCTTCGCCTCCGAGGTGGCGATGAAGGCCGCGACCAAGTCACTGCAGATCCACGGCGGCGCCGGCTACATCACGGAGTTCCCCATCGAGCGCATGTTCCGCGACGCCAAGCTCACCGAGATCGGCGAGGGGACCTCGGAGGTCCAGCGCATGGTCATCGCCCGCGACATCTTGGGTTTCAAGGGCATCTAGTTGATGTTCGAGCTGAGACGGGGCCGACGAGCCGCAGGCGAGGAGCCCGGCGAGGCGAGGGCTGAGTAAAGATGGCGGACCCGAGTGTCCTCTACGAAGTGAAGGCCGGAGTCGGGACCATCACGCTCAACCGGCCGGCCGTCCTCAATGCGCTACACATGCCCGTGGCCGTCGAGCTGGCGGACGCGGCCGAGCGGGCGGCGAAAGATCCCGATGTCTGGACGGTCGTGGTGCGCGGCGCCGGCCGTGCCTTCTCCTCGGGGATGGACCGGACGACGCTCTCCCGCGGAAGCATCGGCGAAGCGTTCTACCGCCATTGGATTCGCGCGCTCAACTGTCTCGAAGACATGGACAAGCTCGTCATCGGGGTGCTGCACGGTTACTGCATCGGCGGGGGCCTGCAGCTGGCCGTGGCCTGCGACCTGCGGCTCGCCGCCGCCGACGTGGTGCTGGGGCTGGGGGCCACGCGCCACGGCCTGATTCCCGACGGCTCCATCCTGAGGCTGGCGCGCATCATCGGCCTGGGCCGCGCGAAGGAGCTGACGCTGCTCAATGACCAGATCGGCGCCCAGGAGGCGCTGGCCATGGGGCTGGTGAATTGGGTGGCGCCGGCCGAGGAGCTGGACTCGCGGCTCGCGGCCATCGTCGAGAAGAGCTTCCAGGCCTCGCGCACCGCGACGGGCCATGCCAAGCGCCTCCTGCACGCCTCCTTCCACACCGACCCGCGCGCCATGATCGAGGAGATCATTCGCGCGCAGACAGACTGCATGGAGTCCTGGGAGATCCGGGAGGCCAACCGGGCCTGGGACGAAAAGCGCGAGGCGCGCTTCTACCCGCCTCCCGACGGCGCGACCCGCTAGCATCCAAGGGCTTGGCTGTCCAGGATTGGAGACACTTGAAGGCCGCCAGGAACTGCGATAGACATAGGCCGTGACCGCGACCGAGTATCAGCAGCTCATCGAATTTCTGGGGCGTCAGTTCACCGAGATCGACCGTCGGTTCGCCGATATCAGTGGACAGATCGCGGATACGGGTGGCCAGCTCGCCGAGCTGCGGCGCGAGATGCTCGGGCATTTCGACGAGGTCTATCGGCGACTCGAGCGGCTCGAACAAGAGTACCAGGCGATCACGCAGGCTCTGCGCCGGATCGAGGCGGGTCTCGCAGACGAGCGTGGGCGGCGCGAGATTCTCGAGCGTGACCTGGGCGAGTTGAAGCAGCGGGTTGCCGCGCTCCAAACCCGCATAGAGGAAATCGAGCAGCGCCTCGGACAGTAGACCGCGCTGGCCTCCGAAGGTTCCGGCGGGAGGCTAGCCCGTCCGCTTTCTTTGAGCCACGCCATGGCGGAAGTCGCCCCGGCGTGAGAGGCCGGGGCGCCCCGGCCTCTCACGCCGAAACGGCAGCGAAGCCTCTCAGGCGGCCATCGGATAGCCCGCCGCCGTCCAGGCCTCGACGCCTCCCTTGAGGGCCTTGACGTTGCTGAAACCCTGCGCCTGGTACTTCGCTGCCTGACCGGCAGCGGTTGCCTCGGCGGGTCAGGCGCAGTAGAAGATAATGTCCTTGTCTTTCGGCAGGGTGGACAGCCTGGACTGGAAACTCGAGAACGAGATGGACCCTTCGAGGTTGAGCTTCTTGTACTTCTCCGTGTCGTCGTAGGCGCAGACCAAGAGTGCCTCGTTGGCCTTCACCTTCCGACGCGCTTCCTCAACGCTGATCCGCTGAACGTCTGCCATGATTCCCTCCTTGGAAAGGGAAAGTCTCCGGATACGGGCACTTATTTGATGCTCGAGGTGGCGCCAGGTTGCAGCGACCGCCTATGGAAGG
>WNEY01001014.1_pt1 | contig 19068 bp, 16 predicted proteins | sample 5400531 | NCBI WGS metagenome assembly WNEY01 (sample SAMN13153338, study PRJNA577476) | soil metagenome | isolation source: 200 cm saprolite under Douglas fir tree site 1 | place: USA:California | collected 2015-04-18
GCCGCCCTCGCCGCGCTTGCGCTCGGCCTGCGCACCGGCCCGCCCGACCCGCCGCCGGGCGCCCGCTACGAGCCTCGGCTTCCGCGCGAGCAGGCGGAGCGCCTCTACGCCGGCTGGCGAGAGGCGCTCCGCCGCACGCTGCTCTAGTAGCCGCCCTTAGCGAGCCACTTGTTGACCGTGGCCCTGTTCGCCGCGATCCACTTCTGCGCCGCCTTGTCCGGGTTCACGTGGTCCCCGGCGATCCACTTGGCGACGGTGTTCTGATCGGTGTTCGTCCAGCTGAACCGCTTCAGCACCCCCACGGCGGGAGAGTTGCTCTTCGCGAACTTGGCGCTGAAGACCTTGTTCAGCGGATACGTGTCGTACGCGCACGCGTACTTCTTCGGGTCGCCGCCCGCCTTCGCGTCGTCCAGGCAGCCCTTGAACCGTGCCGGAAGCTTCACCTCGACGAGGTGGTACTGCACGTTCAGGTACTGCGGCGTGTACCAGTAGAGGATGACCGGCTTCTTCTGCTTGACGAGCTGGGTCCAGCGCGCCACCTGCGCCGGCTCGGCGCCGACGCTGACGAACTTGAAGTTCAGCCCGAGCGCCTGGATCAGCTGCTGGTCCTTCTGCACGTAGGAGGGGTCGCCGCCGAGGAACATCCCCTGCGAGCCGGACTCCGGGCTCTTGAAGATGCTCTCCTTGCCCTTGAGCCCCTTCCACGTCGCGAACTCCGGATGCTGCTTCATCAGGTAGTCGGGGATGTACCAGCCGATGTGGCCGAAGACGCCGTTCCCGCCCTCGAGCACGGCCGTGTGCTGCTTGGTGATGTACTGCTTGTACTGGTCGACGTGCTGCCAGTCCTCGAGCACGGCGTCGGTCTTGCCGTCCGCCATCGCCTGGTAGACCGGGATCTCGGCGATCTGCGTGATCTTGACCTTGCAGCCGATCTTCTCCAGCACGTCCTTCGCCACGTACGTGTTGGCCGTCGACCCCGCCCATGCCTGCTCGTTGATCGTGACGGTGCCGCAGCTCGTGCTCTTCGCTCCCGCGGTCCCCACGACCGCGAACGCGGCGACGGCCGCGAGACCGAGCACGGCGAGGAGCACCCTGCTCCGCCGCGCTCCGAGACGATCCGACATCCATGCCTCCTTTGCCTGCCTTCGGTGTGCCATCGGGTTGAGCCTCATTCCAAGCCCTCCTTGCGCGCCCGCGCGCGCCCCTGCGTCGTGCGGTCGAGCGCGATCCCGAGCGCGAGGATCGCCACGGAGGCGATCACGCCCAGCCCGAACGCGTTCCTCTGGAGCCCCTGCGCGACCTCGTAGCCGAGCGCGCCCGAGCCGACGAGCCCGGCGATCACCACGACCGCGAGCACCATGATGATCCCCTGGTTGACCCCGAGCATGATCGCGTCGCGCGCGAGCGGGATCTTCACCTTCATGAGCACCTGGGCACGCGTGGCGCCGAACGCGCTCGCGGCCTCGACCGCGTCGTGCGGCACGCCGCGCAGCCCGCTCGCCACGAGCCGGATCACGACCGGGACGGCGTAGAGCACCGAGGCCACGACGCCCGGCACCTTCGAGACCGGCATCAGGTAGATGAACGGGATGATGTAGACGAGCTGCGGCAGCGTCTGGAGCACGTCGTTGATCGGACGCAGGATCCGGTCGACGAGCGGGCTCTCGGCGGCCCAGACGCCGAGTGCGACCCCGAAGATCACGGTCAGCAGGGTCGCGACGAGCACCTGCGAGGCCGTGTCCATCGCATTCGTCCACTCGCCCATCAGGCCGATCACGCCGAGCATCACGAACGTGATCAGCGCCGGGCGCAGGCCGCTGAGCAGGAACGCGATCAGCACGAGGCCGAAGGCCATCGCCGGCCACGGCGTCTCGACGAAGAAGCTGCGCAGCGGCTCGAGGCCGCGCTGCACGATGAAGTTGCCGATCGGATTCGTGATGTGGAAGACGAACGTCGCCGGGTTCTGCACGTAGTCGAGCGCCTTCTGCACGTAGCGGAGAAGCCAGTCCTGCGCCGTCCACCGGGAGTAGACGCCGCGGGCGCCGAAGGCGTAGGCGAGCCCGACGGCGGCGCCGACGGCCGCCGCGCAGGCGGCCGTGTAGAGCCGCAGCCGCTGCTTCTTGCCCTCGGTGAGATGCCGGTGCGCGGGGTCGGTTCGCTCCGCGATCGACTCGGTCGCCCGGTCGAGCGCGATCGCCATGATCACGATCGCGAAGCCGCCGAGCAGAGCGATCGCGGGATTCGAGTAGAGCCCGTTCGTGACCGTGTCGCCGAGGCCCTGGCCGCCGATCAGCCCGGCGATCACGACCATCGAGAGCGCGAAGAGGATCGTCTGGTTGACCGCGAGCAGCAGCATCCGCCGCGCGAGCGGGAGCTGCACCTTGCCGATGAGCTGCAGGCGGGTCGACCCGAGCGCCTGGGCGGCCTCGACGGTGTTCGTCGGCACGCCGCGGATCCCGAGCGCGGTGATCCGGATCGCGGGGGGCACCGAGTAGATCATCGTGGTCAAGACCGCCGCCCCCGGACCGACCGAGAACAGGATCACGACCGGCATCAGGTACGCGAACGCGGGGATGATCTGCGCCGCGTCGAGGAGCGGCGTGATCGCGCGCAGGAAGCGGTCGGAGCGCCCGGCGAGGACGCCGAGGGGCATGCCGACCGCGAGGGAGAGCAGCACGGCGGCGAGCGTCAGGGCGAACGTCTGCACGCTCTGCTCCCAGAGGCCCATCGCCGCGAACGACACGAAGGCGAGGAGCACGCCGATCGCCTTGCGCGGCGCGCCGAACCGCAGCACCACGAGCACGCCGAGCACCGTCGTCCCCACCCAGGTCAGCTTCAGGAAGAACGAGGTCAGCCAGGACACGAGGTGGTCGAGGAAGTTCGCGAAGCCGTTGAAGATCGAGAACGCGCCATTCGGGTGCGCGACGTTGCGGTTGTTGCTGAGCCAGGCCTGGAAGCGATCGAGGTAGCCGGGCAGCGCGTTCCAGACCAGCGAAGCCGGCCACGTCAGCTCGTTCCTCCAGCCGAGGAAGGCGACGAGCATGGCGAGCGCGACCGCGACGACGAGGCCGAAGCGCCCGCGCCACCACGGGTGAGGTGCCGGGGCGGCAACGCGCTGCCTGACCTCGGCGACCGCCATTATCCGCCCTCGCCCGCGATCGCCTTCAGGACGGCGACGCGGTCGACGACGCCGACGACGCGCCCGTCCTCGACCGCGCAGACCGGGCGCTCGCTCGCGGCGATCAGCGGCACGGCGTCCCGGATGGTCGTCGCGACGTCGAGCGTGGGCCCGCCGTCCACATCGCCCGGCTCGGGCGGACGCATGATCCGGCGCAAGGTCAGCACGTGGCTGCGCGGGATGTCGCGGACGAAGTTCTCCACGTACTCGTCCGCGGGCGACCCCACCAGGTCCTCCGGGGTGCCGAGCTGGACGATCTTGCCGTCGCGCATGATCGCGATCCGGTCGCCGAGCCGAAGCGCCTCGGGCAGGTCGTGGGTGATGAAGACCATCGTCTTGCCCGTCTCGTGCTGGAGCCGGATCACCTCGTCCTGCATGTCGCGCCGGATCAGCGGGTCGAGCGCGCTGAACGGCTCGTCGTAGAGCATCACCTTCGGCTCGACCGCGAACGCGCGCGCGAGGCCGACGCGCTGCTGCATGCCGCCCGAGAGCTGATCGGGGAACTGGTTCGCGCAGTCCTCCAGCCCGACGAGGTGCAGGATCTTCTCCGCGCGCGCGAGCCGCTCGGCCTTCGGCACGCCCTGCACCTCGAGCCCGAACGCGACGTTGTCGATCACGCGGCGATGGGCAAGCAGGCCGAAGTGCTGGAACACCATCGAGGAGGTGTGCCTGCGCAGCTCGCGCAGGCCGACCTGGCTTGCCCCGCACACGTCCTGGCCGGCCATCTCGATCGTCCCCGCGCTCGGCTCGATCAGCCGGATAAGCGTGCGGACGAGCGTCGACTTGCCCGAGCCGGAGAGACCCATGACGACGAACACCTCGCCCGGCCACACCTCGAACGACACGTCTCGCACTGCGATCACGCAGCCCGTCTTCGCGCGTAGCTCTCCGCGCGAGAGCTCCGCGTCGGGCGTGCCGATGATCCGGTCCGCGTGCCGGCCGAAGATCTTCCACACTCCACCCACGCGGATCAGCGGCTCGCCGCTCCGGTCCACCCAGTGGCCCACCTGGCCGGGAGTAGGAGTGCCCACGGTCGCGGTCACCCGTTCAGGGTACTCCGGCGATCAAAAGAGGCCAACCGTCCGCCCGTCCTCGTCGATGTCTACGTTGAAGGCCGCGGGGGTGGCGCCGAGCCCGGGCATCGTTTGCATGTCGCCGCAGAGCGCGACCAGCCAGCCGGCGCCGGAGTAGGCGCGGATGTCGCGCACGGTGACGGTGAAGCCGGTGGGCGCGTTGGTGAGGGCGGCGTCGTGGGCGAGCGAGAGATGGGTCTTGGCCATGCAGATCGGGAGCGTGTCGAGCCCGTCGGCGTTGAACTTCTCGATCTTCTCGCGCGCGGTCTTCAAAAGGAAGATCCCGTCGGCGCCGTAGACGCGCTTGGCGATCGCCTCGATCTTCTGCTCGATCGGCGCCTCGAGCGGGTAGATGTAGTCGAAGGACGACGGCTCGTCGGCCGCGGCGACGACGGCCTCGGCCAGGGACGCCGCTCCCTCCCCGCCGCGCTCGAACGCGTCGTTGACCTCGGCCGCGTAGGCGCCATGGTCGAGGGCCAGCTTGCGGACGAGCTCGATTTCTTCCTCCGTGTCGCCCGGGAAGCGGTTGACCGCCACGACCGCGTGGAGCCCGAACTCACGCACGATCCCCAGGTGGCGCGCGAGGTTCTGGGCGCCGGTCTCGATCGCGTCAAGGCTGCCGTCCGGGTCCTCGGCGTGGTGCTTGAGCGCCTTCACGGTCGCGACGAGCACGACCGCGTTCGGCCTCAGCTCGCCTACCCGGCAGACGATGTTGAAGAACTTCTCCATCCCCATGTCGGCGCCGAAACCCGACTCGGTCACGCAGTAATCGCCCAGCTTGAGCGCGACCCGGTCGGCGACGAGCGAGTTGTTGCCGTGCGCGATGTTCGCGAACGGCCCGCAGTGGACGAAGGCGGGCTGACCCTCGAGCGTCTGGACGAGGTTCGGCTTCAGCGCCTCCTTGAGCAGCACGGTCATGGCGCCGGCGGCGCGCAGATCCTCGGCCGTCACGGGCTCCCCGTCGTACGTCGAGCCGATCGTGATCGCGCCCAGCCGGCGCCGCAGGTCGAACAGGTCACGAGCGACGGCGACGATCGCCATCACCTCGGAGGCGGCGGTGATGTCGAAGCCGGTCTGGCGGACGTAGCCGTTGGCGCGCCCGCCGAGCCCGACCGCGATGTCGCGCAGCGCCCGGTCGTTCATGTCGACGCAGCGGCGCCAGCTGATCGACAACGGGTCGATCCGCAGCTCGTTCCCGTGCAGGATGTGCGCCTCCAGCATCGCCGCCAGCAGGTTGTTTGCCGAGCCGATCGCGTGGATGTCGCCGGTCAGATGGAGGTTCAGGTCCTCCATCGGCACGACCTGCGCGTAGCCGCCGCCGGCCGCGCCGCCCTTGATCCCGAACACGGGGCCGAGCGAGGCCTCGCGGATGCAGAGCACGGGCTGCTTGCCGATGTGACCGAGCCCCTGCGTGAGCGAGACCGAGGTCGTCGTCTTGCCCTCGCCGGCCTTCGTCGGCGTGATCGCGGTGACGTCGATCAGCTTGCAGTCCGGACGACCCGCGAGCCGGTCGAGCACGGAGAGGTCGATCTTCGCCTTGTAGCGGCCGTAGAGCTCGACCTCCTCGGAGTCGAGCCCGGCGGCGCTCGCGATCTCGCTGATCGGACGGAGAGTCGCGGACTGCGCGATCTCCAGGGACGAGGGGATCTGGGTTGCCACAGGCGAACGCTTCTATATCACCGGCGGCGGCGTCAAGGGCTCACGCACGCCTGTTAGAATACGACTGACAATAGGACTAATATATCAAGACTGTGAAACGTCGACGCGCGGCCGCTGTGAGTAGGGCACGCGTCCGGACAAAGCGCGGTGATGACCGCCCGGGCGCGCTGCTCGCTGAGCGCGCGTACACGGCGATTCGCGACCGAATTCTCGCGCTGACGCTCCCGCCCGGCTCACCGATCGACGAGGACGAGCTCATCCGTGAGCTCGGGGTCGGTCGGACGCCCATCCGCGAGGCGATCAAGCGGCTCGCTCTCGAGGACCTCGTCGCGGTGTACCCGCGCCGGGGGACGTTCGTATCGGACATCAACATCACCGATCTCGCGCAGATCTCCGATCTCCGCATCCAGCTGGAAGGGCACGCTGCCTTTCGAGCGGCGGAGCGCGTGACGCCGGCCGATCGGACGGAGGCGGAAGCTCTGATCGCGGCGCTGGAAGAGGTGGCTCGCGCGCCCGAGCCCGAAAAGCTGATGCGCATCGATGCCGACGTCCATCGCTTCGTCTACCGCTGTAGCCGGAATCCGTACCTCATGGGCGCGGCCGAGCGATATCTCAACCTCTCGCTCCGGATCTGGCACGTCGTGCTCGACCGCCTGCCGCGCCTCGGCGAGCACGTGCTGGAGCACCGGGACCTCCTCCAGGCCGTGCTCGACGGGGAGCCCGAGCGCGCACGCGAGCTGGCCGCCGCCCACGTCACCACGTTCGAGCGGGAGATCCGCAGCGTCCTCTAGAGGCGCATGACAGACATCTGATATATGTCTCGTATGCTACCTCGCCCCTTTCCATCCAAGGCGTCGCAGTCGTGAGCGAGCTGCCCAGCAGCGCCCGCGCAGTCGTCGTCGGCGCCGGCATCGTCGGCAACAGCCTCGTCTACGAGCTGGCGCGGCTCGGCTGGAGTGACCTCGTCCTGCTCGACAAGGGCCGGCTCCCGAACCCGGGCGGCTCGACCGGCCACGCGTCCAACTTCATCTTCCCCGTCGACCACTCGAAGGAGATGACGGCGCTCACGCGGGACAGCGCGCGCCAGTACGAGGAGCTCGGCGTCCTCACGGTCAGCGGTGGGATCGAGGTCGCGCGCACCGAGGTTCGGCTGGAGGAGCTGAAGCGGCGCATGTCCGCCGCGACCGCGTGGGGCGAGCCGTCCGAGCTGATCGATCCCGACCGGGTGCTGGAGCTCGTCCCCTACATCAACAAGGACATCATCCTCGGGGGCTTCTACACGCCGGGGGTCAGCGTCGTCGACTCGCTCCGCGCCGGCACGCTCATGCGCGAGTACGCCGAGGCGAAGGGCGCTCTGACGATCTCGGCGAGCACGGAGGTCACGCACGTCGATGTCGAGAACGGCCGGGTCCGCCGCGTGCACACGGACAAGGGCGAGATCGAGACCGAGTACCTCTTCGTCGCCTGCGGCGTCTGGAGCCCGCGGATCGCGAGCATGGCCGGCGCGACGATCCCGCTCACGCCGGCGGTGCACCAGATGATCAGCGTCGGGCCGATCCCGCTCTTCGAGGACCTCCCGGGCGAGATCTACTACCCGATCGTCCGCGACGTCGACACGAACATGTACGAGCGCCAGAACGGCAGCGACATGGAGGTCGGCTCGTACGCCCACCGGGCGATCCTGATGGAGGCCGACGACATTCCCTCGATCGAGGAGTCGGCGCTCTCGCCGACTGAGCTGCCGTTCACATCCGAGGACTTCGACCCGCAGCTGGAGCAAGCGCTCGAGCTGATGCCCGAGATTCTCACCGTCGAAGGGGCGGGGATCCGCCACGCGATCAACGGCCTGCTGTCGCTGACGCCGGACGGGATGCCGCTGCTCGGCGAGACCGAGGTGAAGAATCTCTGGTCGGTCGCCGCGATCTGGATCAAGGAGGCGCCGGGGATCGCGCGCGCCGTTGCCGAGTGGGTGACCGACGGCGCATCCGAGATCGACGTCCACAGCGCGGATGTGTCGCGCTTCTACACCCACCAGCGGACGAAGCGACACGTCGACGCGCGCTCGGACGAGGGCTACAACCGCACCTACGGGATCGTCCACCCGATGGAGCAGTGGGAGTCGAACCGGCAGGTGCGGCTCTCGCCGTTCTACGGGCGGGAGCAGGAGCTCGGCGCGGTCTTCTACGAGACCGCCGGTTGGGAGCGCCCCTGGTGGTACGAGTCGAACAAGCCGTTGCTCGAGGAATACGGCGACCGCGTCATGCCGCGCGAGGCCGAGTGGGAGTCGCGCTGGTGGTCGCCGATCGCCAACGCCGAGCACCTGGCGATGCGCGACCGCGTGGCGATGATCGACCTCTCGGCGTTCGCCGTCTTCGACGTCGTCGGCTCGGGCTCGCTCGAGTACCTGCAGCGGGTCGCCCTCGCGGAGATGGACGTGGCGGTGGGACGGGTCGTCTACACGCCGATCCTCAACCAGCACGGCGGCTTCAAGTCCGACCTGACGATCATGCGGCTCGGCGAAGCGCACTTCCGCGTCGTCACTGGCGGCATGGACGGGCCGCGAGACTTCAAGTGGTTCGGCGACCACCTGCCGGAGGACGGGTCGGTGACGCTGCTCGACCAGACCTCCGCCTGGTGCACGGTCGGCGTCTGGGGGCCACGCGCCCGCGACGTCGTCTCGTCGGTGACCTCGGACGAGGTGTCGAACGAGGGCTTTCCGTTCGGCCGCTGGAAGTGGATCGAGCTCGGGCCCGTGCGGGCGCTGGCCTCGCGGATCTCCTACGTCGGCGACCTCGGCTGGGAGCTCTACGCGCCGTTCGAGCAGGGACGCGCGCTCTGGGACGTGCTCTGGGAGGCCGGGCAGACGCACGGCCTCATCCCGTCCGGGATCGGCGTCTACGGCACGACGGGGCGGATCGAGAAGGGCTACCGCCTCTTCGGCGCGGAGCTCGAGTCGGAGTACAACGTCGTCGAGGCCGGGATGCAGCGCCCGAGCGTCAAGGACTCGGACTTCGTCGGCAAGGAGGCGCACCTGCGCCACCGCGAGGAGGAGCCGGCGGCGCTGCTCTGCACGCTCACCGTCGACGACCCGACTTCGTCCTCGGGCGTGAAGCGCTACATGCTCGGCCGCGAGCCGATCCTCACGGGCACGGGCGAGGCGATCGTCGACCGCAAGGGCCGTCCGTCCTACGTGACGAGCGCCGGCTCGGGGCCGTCCGTCGGCAGGCACATCCTGCTCGCGTACTTGCCGCCGGAGCACGCCGTCGAGGGCGACAAGCTACTCGTCCAGTACATGGGCGAGCGCTACCCGGTGACTGTCGAGGTCGCCGGCAGCCGGCCGCTGTTCGACCCCGAGAACACGCGCATCCGCTCCTGAGATGAAGGTGCTCGTCTGCATCAAGCGCGTGCCCGAGACCGGGGCGCGGATCACGCTCACCGCGGACGAGCAGGAGATCGACACCAGCTTCCTCGGCTTCACTATCAGCCCGCACGAGGAGTGCGCGGTCGAGGAGGCGCTGCGCATCGCGGGCGGCGAGACGACCGTGCTGACGCTCGGACCCGCGGCGGCAGAGGAGCAGCTGCGGAACGCGCTGGCGATGGGGATCGGCTCGGCGATCCTGCTCGAGACCGACGGACGCGAGTGGGGGCCCGAGGCGACCGCGCGCGCGATCGCGGACGCCGTGCGGGAGGGGGGCTTCGATCTGCTCCTATTCGGCAACGAGTCCGCCGACTCGGGCGGCTACCAGGTCGGGATCCGCGTCGCGCACCTGCTCGGCCTGCCCTGCGTGACCGGGATCAAGGGGATCGACTTCGCCGACGGTGCGGCGACCGTCCGCCGCGAGGTGGGCGGAGGCTGGGAGATCTTCGACGTGTCGCTGCCGGCGGTACTAACGGTCAAGGAGGGCATCAATCTGCCGCGCTACCCGTCGCTGCCCGGGCGGATCAAGGCGAAGAAGGCGGAGATCACGCGCGTTGACCCTGAATGGGTCGCCGGCGGGCTCGAGAAGGTGCGCCTGGTCGTGCCGCAAGAGGAGGCCTCGCAGGTCGAGATCCTCGGTGAGGGCGCTGCGGCCGCGCCGCGCCTCGTCGAGGTGCTGAAGGAGATCGGAGTCGCATGATCCTCGTCCTCGTGGAGCCCGGCGAGCTCTCGTTCGAGGCACTAGCGCTGGCTCGGCGGCTCGGCGAGCCCGTCGAGGCGCTCGTGTTCGGCGCCGACGGGGCGGGACTCGGGGTCTCGAAGGCGTATGTCGTCGAGCACGAGCGGCTCGATGCGTACGCGCCCGAGGCGTGGGCGGCGGCACTCGTCGAGCTCGTGGAGCGGCTGCAGCCCGAGGCGGTCGTCGCGGCCGGGAGCGACCGTGGCCAGGAGGTGATGGCGCACGTGGCGGCGCGGCTCGACGCTCCGCTCGCCGCGAACTGCGTCGACGTCCAACCGGGCAACCCGTACGTGGTCACGCGCCAGCGCTGGGGTGGGAGCCTGCTGGAGGAAGCGCGCCTCTCCGGCGCCGTGAAGCTCCTGACCGTGGCGCCCCACACGATCGCGGCTGAGGCGGCGGGCGACGGGGCGACCGTGGCGGTCGAGCCGTTCACGCCCTCGCTTGGCGAGGACGACCTCCGCGTGCGGGTGGCGCGCCGGGAGGAGCCTGAGGCCGGGACGGTCTCGCTCGCCGAAGCGCGCGTCGTCGTCGGCGGCGGGCGCGGAGTCGGGAGCGCGGAGGGCTTCGCGGTGCTCGAGGAGCTGGCGCAGCTCCTCGGCGGCGCCGTCGGCGGCTCCCGGGTAGTCACGAACCTGGGCTGGCGGCCGCATCACGATCAGGTCGGCCAGACGGGCGCGCGCATCGCCCCCGACCTCTACATCGCGTGCGGCATCAGCGGCGCAATCCAGCACATCGTCGGCTGCAAGGCCGCGAAGCGGATCCTCGCGATCCACTCCGATCGGAACGCGCCGATCGTTGCCCGCGCCGACTACGCCGTCATCGGCGACCTGCACGAGATCCTGCCCGCGCTCGTCGCCGAGCTGCGCCGTTAGGCCGTGCTCGTCGGCCTCGGCCACGTCGACCTAGCGTTCTCTCGTCGCTACTCGCCTCGGTGTGCAGCCAGGAAGCGAGAGACATGCTCCGCGGTCGCTTTGGGCGCATCCTCCTGCAGGAGATGTCCGGCGGCGGGAACGACTGTTAGGACTGAACCAGGGATGAGCCGGTGCAGCTCGTCGGCTTTCGCAACGTCGATCCAGCGGTCATCCCGGCCCCAAAGGATCAGAACCGGAATCCGAATCTCGCCATAGCGTGGCTGCACTTCATCGGTGAATCGCTGGTCCGACTGTGCGATCTGTCGGTAGAACGCGCTCTGCCCAGCATCGCCGAGCCACGGGTCGCGAAGCGCCGAGAGGACGTTCGGTGTGAGCGGGCGGTGAGCCGCGTTCTCGATGTATGCCGTCACCATCGCCTGGTGGATGTACGCCGGAAGCTGCTCGAACACGTGGCTGTGTTCCTGCACGAGCCGGAAGAACGGCGACCCCCAGGGCGCGAGCGCGACCGGATCGACGAGGGCGAGCGCTCGATACTGCCGCTCCTCGAGCAGGTGCGCGCGCAGCGAGATCGCGCCGCCAAGATCGTGCGCGACCACCGCCGGTGACTCGATCGACCAATGGTCGAGTAGCTGGGCAAAGATGCGTGTCTGCGCCGCGATCGAGACGTCCTGCCCCGCTCGCATCTCCGAGGTGCCGTAGCCCAGCATGTCCCAGACGTAGATCGTCCAGTCGGCCTGGAGAGACGAGACGAGGTGCCGCCAGACGAAGGACGAGAAGGGTGTCCCGTGAAGCAGAACGAGCGGCGGGCCGTGCCCGAAACGGTCGAAGCGGACCGCTCCGTCGTCGGTCTCCAGTCGTTCGCGGAGGTGCCATGCGCTCACGTGCGGCATATCCCATCGTCGCAGAGCCGTCTGAATCAGATTTATCTGATATTGTCGGAGTGTGACTCGGATCACGGCAACTGAGGCAGCCCGCAACTTCTCGGCTCTCTTGAACCGGGTAGCGGCCGGAGAGGAGATCGAGGTCGTTCGCAGCGGCGCTCCCGTTGCGCTCATCGCTCCTCCCAAGACCCGCTTCCTGTCGGCCGAGCGCTTTCGCGAGCTGCTCGCGTCCGCTCCGCCCGTCGATGACGCGTTCGCGGGCGATGTGCGGGCAATCCGCGCGGAGGCAGGCACGCCGGAGGACGCCTGGCGGTCCTAGTCGATACCGATCTCCTGATCGACTGGGAACGCGCCGCCGGCGCTGCGCGGCTGGAAGCCCTCGTCGGCGACGAGGAACGGGCGGTCAGCGTCATCACCGTCAGCGAGCTGCTGCACGGCGTCCACCGAGCGAAGGGTGCTCGACGCGCCGGTCGACGAGCTTTCGTCGAGCACCTCCTTGCCGGCCTGGAGCCGCTACCGATCACCGAGCCGGTCGCCCGGGTCCACGCAGAGGCGTGGGCCGACCTCAGCGAGCGCGGAGAGGTTATCGGTGCGCACGATCTCTGGATCGCGGCGACGGCGCTGACGCACGGCCTCGGCGTCGCGACACGGGACCGTGGCGACTTCGCCCGCGTTCGGGGCCTGCGCGTGCTCGAGCTCGTCGATTAGCTCGGACTGAGCCCGGCTTGACGCGGCGTCTTCGAGCCGCTTCAATGCCCGTGGAACTCTTGTTCCATATCGTGGACGCGATGCCGAGCGAGACGGGAACTCAGTCGATCGACCGGGCCGCGCAGCTGCTCGTGCGCGTGGTCGAGAGCGCGCGCCCGCTCGGGGTCGGCGAGCTCGCGGAGCGCTCCGGCCTGCCGAAGAGCACGACCTCGCGCCTCGTCGGCGCGCTCGAGCGCCAGGGGCTCCTGCAGCGCACCGGCGAGCGGGGCCGGCTGCGCCCGGGGCCGGTGCTGCTTCGCTTCGCGCAGCGCGACGTGCCCGAGGCGAACCTCGTCGAGCTCGCCGAGCCCGCCCTGCGCAGGCTTGCGAAGGCGAGCGGCGAGACGATCAACCTGGCCGTGCCGAGCCCGCTCGGCGTCGAGCACCTGGCCCAGCAGGACAGCGAGCACTTCGTCGGCGTGACGAGCTGGGTCGGCCGGCGCGTCCCGCTCCACTGCTCGGCGAACGGCAAGGTCTTCCTCGCCCACGGCGCGGCGCCGCTGCCCGAGCGGCTCGAGCGCCTGACCCCGCGCACGCTCGCCGACCGCGCCCGGCTCGAGGCCGAGCTCGAGCGCGTGCGCGCCCGCGGTCACGCGACCGCCGTCGACGAGCTCGAGCAGGGCCTCTCCGCCCTGGCCGCGCCCGTCCGCGGCCCCGGCGGCGACGTGATCGCCGCGCTCAGCATCTCCGGTCCCACCATCCGCCTTACCCCCGAGCGCGCCGAGCGGCTCGCGCCCCTGCTGATCGAGCAGGCGGACGCCCTCGCCCGGCGCCTCGGCCACCACGACGTCGAGCGAGGAGCGGCATGACACACGAGGAGATCCTTCAGGGCCTGTACGACAACACGCTGGTCGGCAACGCACCCGAGGTGAAGGACCTGGTCAACCAGGGCCTCGAGGACGGGATGGAGCCGGAGTCGATGCTCTACGACGCGCTGATCCCGTCGCTGGAGGAGGTCGGCGCCCGCTTCGAGCGGGGCGACTACTTCGTGCCCGAGATGCTGATCGCCGCCCGGGCGATGCAGGGCGCGCTCGACATCCTGCGGCCGCTCCTGGCGGAGACGGGCGCGCAGCAAGTCGGCACCTTCGTGATGGGCACGGTCAAGGGCGACGTCCACGACATCGGCAAGAACCTCGTCAACATCATGCTCGAGGGCGCCGGCTTCACCGTCTACGACCTCGGCGTCAACGTCGCGCCCGAGACGTTCGTCGAGCAGGTGCGGGAGCACCAGCCGGAGATCGTCGGCTTCTCGGCCTTCCTGACCACGACGATGCCGATGTTCAAGGCGAACATCAACGCGCTCGAGAAGGCCGGCCTGCGCGACCAGGTGATCGTGATGGTCGGCGGCGCGCCGGTGACGCAGGAGTACGCGGACGCGGTCGGCGCCGACGGCTACGCGGCCGACGCGTCGACGGCGGTGCGGATGGCGAAGGACCTGATCCAGCGCAAGCGGGCCGCGGTCCCCGCCTGATGGGCCCGCTCGCCGCCGTCGAGTACGCGGTCAAGAAGCCGGTCTTCGGCTGCCACATGTGCGGCCAGTGCGTGCTGCACTCGACCGGGATGACGTGCCCGATGAACTGCCCGAAGCAGCTCCGCAACGGGCCCTGCGGCGGTGTCCGGCCGGACGGCAACTGCGAGGTCAAGCCCGACATGAAATGCGTCTGGCTGCAGGGCTGGGAGCGCTCGCAGAAGCTGCCCTGGCGGGAGGAGTTCAACCACCTCCGGCCGCCCGTCGACAACCGCCTCTGGGGCACGTCGTCGTGGCGCAATCTGCTGACGAAGCGCGACAAGCAGACGCCCGCCGGTTGGGATGTCTAGGCTCGAGGAGCGGATCCGCGCCGGCGAGTTCGTCGTCACCGCCGAGCTGCTGACGATCGACACCGGCGGCTTCGATGCCGTCCGCGAGCGCTTCGAGCCCTACGAGGAGTTCGTCGACGCGGTCAACGCGACCGACAACACGGCCGCGCACGCGCACGCCTCGCCGGTGGCGGTCGCGATCGCGCTCAAGCAGCTCGGCGTCGAGCCGGTGCTACAGCTCGTCTGCCGCGACCGCAACCGGCTCGCGCTCGAGGCCGACATCGTCGGCGCCGCCCTGCACGGGATCGAGAACATCTGCTGCCTGACCGGCGACGACGTGACCGCCGGCGACGAGCCCGAGTCCCGGCGCGTCTTCGACCTCGATAGCCCCCAGCTGCTCGTCACCGCCCGCGCGCTCGCCGGCGGGCACTACCTCTCGGGCCGGAAGATCGACCCGGCGCCGCACCTCTTCCTCGGCGCAGTCGAGAACCCGGGCGCGCCGCCGTACGAGTACCGCGTCGAGCGCGCGCTGAAGAAGGTGGCGGCCGGTGCCCGCTTCTTCCAGCTGCAGGTCTGCTTCGAGCTCGCCCACCTCGAGCGCTTCATGCGCGAGGCGGTAGCTTCGGGTCTCGCGGCGCAGGCCGCGCTGATCCCGTCGATCTGCCTCGTCCGCACCGCCTCGGCGCTGCGCTTCATGGACGCGAAGGTGCCCGGCATCTCGGTGCCGGCCGCGATGATCGAGCGCGTCGAGGTCGCGGCGAACGAGGAGGAGGCCTGCTTCGAGCTCGGGGTCGAGATCGCCGAGCGCACGCTCGCGTTGCCCGGCGTCGCCGGCCTGCACCTGATCAGCTTCCGCCGCGAGGCCGGGATCGCCCGCCTCTGCCGGCGGCTTGGTATACCGCCCCGCGTCGAAAGGGAATCGAGTGGATACCGTAGTCCAGTCGCGGTCTAAGACCGTCGTCATCGGCACCGACCAGCCGTTCTGCATCATCGGCGAGCGGATCAACCCGACCGGGCGCAAGGCCTTCGCCGGGGAGCTTCGGAACGGCGAGTACGGGACCGTCGTCTCGGACGCGCTCGCCCAGGTCGAGGCTGGGGCGGACATGCTCGACGTGAACGCGGGCATCCCGCTCGTCGACGAGCCCGAGCTGCTGAGCACGCTGATCAAGCTCGTCCAGGACACGGTCGAGGTCCCGATCTGCATCGACTCCTCTGTCGTCGAGGCGCTCGAGGCCGGGCTCGCGGCCTACGAGGGCAAGGCGCTGGTCAACTCGGTCACCGGCGAGGACGAGCGGCTCGAGGCGATCCTGCCGCTGGTCGCCAAGCACGGCGCCGCGGTGATCGCGCTCGCCAACGACGAGACGGGCATCCCGGAGACGCCGGAGCAGCGACTCGAGATCACCCGCAAGATCGTCTCGGTCGCCGAGGACTTCGGGATCAAGCGCGAGGACCTCGTGATCGACCCGCTCGCGATGACCGTCGGGGCGGCGACCGACGCGGTCGACGTGACGCTGCGGACGATCCGGCTGATCAAGGAGGAGCTCGACCTGAACATGTCGCTCGGCGCCTCGAACGTGTCGTTCGGGCTGCCGGAGCGGCACGCGCTGAACGCGGCCTTCCTCGCCATGGCCTCGGCGGCCGGGCTGACGAGCGCGATCATGAACGCGCTCGCGCCCGAGTGCGTCACGTCCGTGCGCGCGAGCGACCTGCTGCTCGGCAAGGACGCCTGGGGGGCGAGCTGGATCTCGAAGTTCCGCGAGAGGCAGGCCGCGGCGGCCTCGTGAACATGCTGTGCGTCCGGGCACGCCGAAGGGGCAACGACCCTCGGCCGGCGGCTGCGCCGCGAGAGACGCGAGCTGCCTCGGTATGAACGCCGTCGAGAAGATCGTCCCGCCCGAGCCGGACCGCGTCCGGTTGCGCTTCGAGCAGGCTGACGGCGCGATCAAGGAGACGCGCGTTCCGGCCGGCACGACCGTCTTCGACGCGGCGAGCTGGAACGCGGTCGCGATCGACTCGACCTGCGGCGGCCACGGCACCTGCAAGAAGTGCAAGGTCAGGGTCGCCTCCGGCTCGGCGCCGGTCGGCTCGGTCGATCTGCAGGCGTTCTCGCCCGACGAGCTGCGCGCCGGCTGGCGGCTCGCCTGCCGGGCGTCGGCGGAGGAGGACCTCGTCGTCGAGGTGCCGCGGCTGCAGACGCGCCCGAAGGCGGCGCTCGTCGGCGTCGGCCGCCACGTGATCCTCCGCCCCGCGGTGCAGAAGCGCTACCTCGAGCTCTCCGGGCCGACGCTCGAGGACCAGACCTCCGACCTCGAGCGCGTCCTGGGGGCGATGGACGACGTCGAGCTCCGCGTGCCGCTCGAGCTCTTGCGGGAGCTCGGCAGGACGCTGCGCGAATCGGACTGGCAGGTGACGGCGGTGCTCTGCGACGACGTCCTGATCGACGTCGAGCCGGGCGACACGACCGCGCGCCGGTTCGCGCTCGCGTTCGACCTCGGCACGACGACGGTGGTCGCGAACCTGCTCGACCTCGAGACGGGGCTGCCCGAGGCGGTGCGCTCGATGCTGAACAAGCAGCAGCCGTTCGGTGCCGACGTGATCTCGCGGATCTCGGCGGTGATGATGGATCCCGACGCGCTCGGCCTCCTGCGCGACCGCGCCCACGAGACGCTGGCGGAGCTCACGGGCGAGGTCTGCGCGGAGGCGGGCGTCGACCCGCGCGAGGTCTACGAGATCGTCGTCACCGGGAACGTGACGATGATCCAGCTCGCGCTCGGCATCGACCCGGAGCCGCTCTCGATGGCGCCGTTCACGATCGCGGCGCGGCAGCTGCCCGAGGCGACGGCGGTGGACTTCGGCGTCGCCGTCCACCCGCGCGCGCCGGCGGAGCTCTTCCCGGCGCTCGGCGCCTACGTCGGGCCGGACATCGTGGCCGGCGTGCTCGCGACCGGCCTCACGCTCGATCGGCGCCTGCGGCTGTTCATCGACGTGGGCACGAACTCGGAGATCGTGCTCGGCTCGTCCGCGAAGGCGCTCGCGACCGCGGCGCCGGCCGGGCCCGCGTTCGAGGCGGCGCAGATCCGCTGCGGCATGCGCGCGGCGGACGGCGCGATCGAGGGCGTCAAGATCCGTGACGGCAAGGTCGAGCTGACGGTGATCGGCGACGTCGAGCCGGTCGGGATCTGCGGCTCCGGGCTCGTGGACGCCGTCGCCGAGCTCGTCGGCGCCGGCCTGCTCGACCACAGCGGCAAGTTCGTGGCGACGGACGGGCTGCTCGCCGAGCGAATGGGGAAGATCGGCGAGGAGAACGTCTTCTACCTCCACGGCGAGGTCTTCCTGTCGCAGCGCGACGTCCGCGAGCTTCAGTTCGCGAAGGCCTCGATCGCGACCGGCTGGTCGCTCCTCTGCCGCGACCTCGGGATCCAGCCGGACGAGATCGCGCAGGTGCTGCTCGCCGGCTCGTTCGGCTCGTACCTCTCGCCGGCGAGCGCGGTCAAGATCGGCCTCGTGCCGAAGCTGCCGCTCACGCGCATCGTCTCGGCCGGGAACGTCGCCGGGGAGGGCGCGAAGATCGTGGCGCTGTCGGTGCAGGAGCGCGCCGCGGCCCAGGCGGTGCTCGACGAGGTCGAGTACGTCGAGCTCTCCGGCCGCGCCGACTTCAACGACCTGTTCATCGACCAGCTCGCCTTCCCCGGATGAGGACGGCGGTGATCGCCTGCGGCGCCCTCGCCCTGCACGTGCGCGCGATCGCGGCCCGGCGCGGCTGGGACGTCGAGGTCGTGCCGCTGCCGCCGGAGCTGCACAACCGGCCCGAGCGGATCGCGCCCGCGGTCGAGGAGCTCGCCGGTTGCTACGAGCAGGTCGCCGTCGCTTACGCCGACTGCGGCACCGGCGGCGCGCTCGACGGCTTCGCGCGGCTCGAGGGCGACCACTGCTACGACCTCTTCTCGCGGGAGGCCGTGCACGAGGCGCTCGCCGAGCAGCCCGGCACCTACTTCCTGACCGACTTCCTCGTCCGCGCGTTCGACCGCGTCGTCGTCCGCGGGCTCGGGCTCGACCGCCACCCGGAGCTGCGCGACGACTACTTCCGCCACTACACGCGGGTCGTCTGGCTCGCGCAGCGCCCGACGCCGGAGCTGCGCGCAGCCGCCGAGCGCGCCGCCGCCACGCTCGGGCTGCCGCTCGACGTGCGCGAGACCGGCGACGGCGGGCTCGAGGCCGCGCTCGAGAAGCTGCTGACCCAACCGCGGGGACAGTCCCCGGGGGACTGTCCCCATGAGGAGGCGCTGTGCTGATCAACCGGATGCCGCGGTACGAGATCCTGTCGGAAGAGGCGATCGACACGCTCGACCGCGGCTGGCGGCGGATCGTCTCCGAGCTCGGGATCGAGTTCCTCCACGAGGGGGCGCTCGACGCCTTCCGCCAGGCGGGGATGGAGGTCGAGGGCAGGAACGTCAAGCTCGACCCCGACTTCGTGCTCGAACAGGTCGCGAAGGCGCCGCGCGAGTTCGACCTGCAGGCGCGCAACCCTGACCGCAGCGTCCACCTCGGCGGCGACCACATGGTCTTCTCGGCCGTCTACGGCTGCCCGTTCATCCGCGAGGGGATCGAGCGGCGCGACGCGACCATGAACGACTTCGAGAACCTGGTCAAGCTCTCGCACGCGTTCCCGCAGCTCGACACGCCGGGCGGGACGATCTGCGAGCC
>WNEY01001015.1_pt1 | contig 19068 bp, 11 predicted proteins | sample 5400531 | NCBI WGS metagenome assembly WNEY01 (sample SAMN13153338, study PRJNA577476) | soil metagenome | isolation source: 200 cm saprolite under Douglas fir tree site 1 | place: USA:California | collected 2015-04-18
AGCCACCGAATTCACCACAGCCACCGGTCCTATCGCGAGCCAACAGCCTCACCGGCCAGTTAGTGCACCGACCTAGCCGACCGCTGCCCGACCCGGTAGCGATCTACCAGATCGCCATCCCGCAAGCCGATCCGCCCTACGACCTAGCCGACGACACCGCGACGCTCGACCAGCTGGACCTGGCCCTGCCAACCCGCGCGGAGGCCAAGACCACCGCGTGGCCAGCGGCGCAGGCCCCCGATACGGCTCACTTCGCCGAGCGGTACTCCGCCGGCCCCTGGCCGAGCCAATTTGCCCAGGCCCTAGCCGAGACCCTGGCCGGCACCCGCCCGCGCAGCCAACTCGCACCGTGGACCAGCATCAAAGCCCGGCGAAGGATCAGCCAGCTCAGCCCGGTCCTAGCGACAGCGAGCCGGCCGAAGCTCAAGCGCGTCATCACGACCTCCCCGGCCGACGGCATACTCGAAATGACCGTCGTGGTCGACCTAGGCCCAAGAGTCCGAGCCCTAGCCATCCGCCTAGAACGCACCGACACCCAGACCAAACCCGCCTCCAGCCCAGCCAAGGCGACCCGTTCGATCACCCCCGCCGAGCCCCACTGGCGCTGCACCGCCATAGAAGCCGCCTAATTCGCTCCCGCCGCCCACCTGGCACCGGCCACCGCCCACCGGCCGCCATCCGCCATCCGGCCGCCCACCGGCCTCCGGCCGGTCCGACCCCACCTCTCTTCGGCCGACCCCGTCCGCCGCCAAAGCCCCCAAGCCCACCCCCGCCGCCTTCAACCCGGCAGACCCTCGACCTGTACAGGCGCGCCCGCCTCGGCCGGGATAACCGGCTGAAGCGGGCGCGTTGGACGAGCGTGCGGTAGCGGTTAGCGGTTTCTTGGGTCGCCGTGACAGACCTTGAACTTCTTGCCTGAGCCGCACGGGCAAGGCTCGTTCCTGCCTACCTTGGAGAAGTCGGCGACCTTGCCGGAGCCGGTGCTCTGGACCGATTGACCGCTGCCGTCGTCACTCGGCGCACTGTAGTTGAGGCGGGTTGGCCGCTTCGGCTGAGCCAGGCCGCGCGGGGCGAACGCGGCAGGCACAGCATCCTCCACCGCGTCGTCCTGGGCGGCGCGGCCCTGCGCCGGAGCTTGGGCCGGTCGTGCTTGCGGCTGTTTGCCCTGTGGCTGCCTAGCCTGCGGTTGCCTGCCCTGGGTGCGAGGCTGGGCCCGGCCGCCGTTCACGGCTGGCGGTGCGTCCTGGACGCCGACCGCCGGCCCTTCGGCCCATTCGCCGTCCGGACCGGCTTCGCCGACGATCGGGTTCTGCTGGACCTCGACCTGCAGCTGGAACAGGTTGCCGACCGACTCTTCCTTGATCGCTTCCATCATCGCGTTGAAGAGCTCGTAACCCTCGCGCTGGTACTCAATCAGCGGGTCTCGCTGTGCCATCGCGCGCAGCGAGATGCCCTCGCGCAGGTAATCCATCTCGTAAAGGTGCTCGCGCCACTTGGTGTCGAGTACCGACAGGATCACTCGTCGCTCTAGCTCGCGCATGACGTCCGAGGTGAGTTCTTCTTCACGCCGGTCGTAAGCGGCGTGGGCGTCTTCCTGCATCCGGACGGTGATGTTGTCAGTGCTGAGGAACGAGCGTTCGCCGCCTTCTTCCTCCACGAGCTGGTCGATCGTCATGCCAACCGGATAGAGCCGCCGGAAGGCCCGCCACAGCTCCTCTAGATCCCATTCTTCGGCGAAACCTTCGCCGGTCGCCTGGGCGACGTAGTCGGCGACCACCTCGTTGATCATTCCGCGAACCTGCTCATGCAGGTCCTCGCGGTCAAGCACGCGATGGCGTTCGCCGTAGACAACCGTGCGCTGGCGGTTCATCACATCGTCGTATTTGAGCAGGTCCTTGCGGATCTCGAAGTTGAGCTGCTCGACCTGGGTCTGGGCCGACCTGATCGACCTGGTGACGGCCTTGCTCTCCAGCGGCACATCCGGCGCCGTCTTGGCCCATTCGAGGAACTGGGCGACCCGCTCACCGTTGAACCTGCGCATCAGGTCGTCTTCAAACGACAGGTAGAACCTCGACTCGCCGGGGTCGCCCTGCCGACCCGACCGGCCGCGAAGCTGGTTGTCGATCCGCCGGGACTCGTGCCGCTCGGTGCCGAGCACATATAGCCCGCCCAGGGACACGACGTCCTCGTGTTCCTCGGCGACGGCCCGCCTGGCCTTCTCGACCGCTTCCGGCCAGGCCGCCTCGTAGTCCTCCGGCGTCTCGACCGGGGACAGGCCGCGCTGGTGCAGTTCGAGGTCGGCGATGAATTCAGGGTTGCCGCCGAGCATGATGTCGGTACCACGGCCGGCCATGTTGGTGGCGACCGTGACCCCGCCCTTGCGGCCGGCCTGCGCCACGATCGTCGCCTCGCGCTCGTGGTACTTCGCGTTCAGTACCTCGTGCGGCACGCCTTGCCGCTTGAGCATGCGCGATACGACCTCGGACTTCTCGACGCTGACCGTGCCGACCAGTACCGGCTGGCCCGCTTCGTGCCGCTCGGCGATGTCGGCGACCAGGGCGTCAAACTTGGCCTGCTCGGTCTGGTAGATCACGTCTTTCTGGTCGATCCTGATCATCGGCTTGTTGGTCGGGATCGGCACCACGCCGAGCTTGTAGGTCTGGTGGAACTCGTTGGCCTCGGTCATGGCCGTACCGGTCATGCCGGCCAGCTTGCCGTAGAGCCTGAAGTAGTTCTGCAGCGTGATCGTGGCGAGAGTCTGGTTCTCGTCCATGATCTTGACGCCCTCTTTGGCCTCGATCGCCTGGTGCATACCGTCGCTGTACCGACGGCCGTGCAGGATGCGGCCGGTGAAGTCGTCGACGATCAGTACCTCGCCGCCGGATACAACGTAGTCCTTGTCCTTCTTGAACAGTTCCTTCGCCTTGATCGCGTTGTTCAGGAAGCCGACAAGATGGGTGTTGGAATGGTCGTAGAGATTCTCGATGCCAAGCCAGTCCTCGACCTTGGCCACGCCTGACTCGAGAATGCCGACCGTCTTCTTCTTCTCGTCCACCTCGTAGTCGCCTTCGCCGTCCGAGCCGCGGCGCAGCCGCGGAACGATCTTGGCGAACTCGCTGTACCAGACGCTGTTCTGGTCGGCCGGACCGCTGATGATCAGCGGCGTCCTGGCCTCGTCGATCAGGATCGAGTCGACCTCGTCGACGATCGCGAAGTGATGGCCCCGCTGGACGCACTCGTCCTCGCCCCAGGCCATGTTGTCTCGCAGGTAGTCGAAGCCGAACTCGTTGTTCGTGCCGTAGGTGATGTCGGCGGCGTACTGCTTCAGCCGCGTCTCTGGCTCCATCTCGGCGAGGATCACGCCGACCTCGAGCCCGAGGAACCGGTGCACCCGGCCCATCCACTCGGCGTCGCGCTTGGCCAGGTAGTCGTTCACCGTAACGATGTGGACGCCCTTGCCCGCCAGCGCATTCAGGTATGCGGCGAAGACACCGGTGAGCGTCTTTCCTTCACCGGTCTTCATCTCGGCGATGTTGCCGAAGTGCAGCGCGGCTCCGCCCATGATCTGCACGTCGAAGGCGCGCTGACCCAAGGTCCGCTTCGCTGCCTCCCGCGCGGCTCCGAACGCCTCTGGCAGCAGGTCATCCAGCGAATCGCCCTCGGCGTAACGCTGCTTGAACTCGGCGGTCAGCGCGCGGAGTTCGGCGTCGCTGAGCGCCTCGTATTCGTCTTCAATTGAGTTGACCTGCTCAGCGAGCCGCTGAAGCTTCCGCTGGATCTTGCCCTCGCCAGCGCGCAGGACTTTGTCAATGATTGCTGGCACGTCTAGTCGGCTCCTCGCGGATTCGTTATGACTGGCGCAAGCACGCTCGCGCGCCTTACAGGGCACGTGCGCCCGCTCGGCAAGCGGTGCGGCCGACCAGTACGACTCTTCGTCTGCCATGGTAGGCGAGATGGCGACCAATGCCGAGCGGACGGGACTATGGGAAGCTGACACTGGGCCCGATTGCCGACCGAATAACATGATCACCGGCAAGTACCGGGGCCGATCGCGAGCGGGATGGTGCCCCTCGCCACAATGATAGGCACGACGCGTTGACCTGACCGGCGGAGCAGACCCGGCAGAGACGGTCACAGAATAAGCAGGAGGATCAGCGCCATGGCGAACCAAGTGGACCCCGCCACCGTGGGGGGCGCGTCCGCCGCGGTCGCGGCCGGCCAGGACGCTTCCGTGGTTCACGGCGAAGGCACCGGACCTGGCGCGGTCGCTAACCCCACCAACGTCGCCCAGCTGGGGCCGCATGCGCCGTTCCACGGGCGCACCGTCTCGTGGGTCGCTGTGTCGATCCTCACAGCTGGTTTCCTCGTTGGCGGGCTCGCATTGATCCTGGGCGACCATGGACCGCTCTGGTGGCTGTTCTGGACCGGCGTCGGGATCTCGGTGCTCGGCCTGCTCACGTCGTTGGCCACCAACACCTTCGAAGACTGGTATTAACCGGACCGGTCAGGCAGTCCAAGCGGACTGTCAGTAGGTACCGTTACGCTCGGTTTCGTGGCAGGTTCCAGCGGTCCATCGCCTGAGCTCAAACTGACGATCGACGATGTCAGACTCCTAACGCTGCAGGCACAGGGCATGATCGGCGCCCAGGCGCGCAGCGGCGGAGTGACCGCGATGCTGCGCAGGATCGGAGCCGTACAACTCGACACGATCAGCGTGCTCGCCCGGTCCCACGAGCTAGTCGCCTACGCCAGGCTCGGAGCCATCGGCCGGTCCCGCGTCGAGCGCGCCTACTGGCACCCGCGTCGCGCCGACGCCTTCGAGTACTGGGCCCACGCCGCCTGCATCCTGCCGATCGAGGAATGGCCCTACTACGGGTTCCGGCGCCGGGCCTTCCTCGTCAAGGGCAAGCGCTGGCACGACAATCACCCGGGAATCGCCGCCGAAGTGCTCGCCAAGCTCCGCGCCGAGGGGCCGCTCACCACGACCGAACTCGGCGGCGCCAAGAACGGCGGTCCCTGGTGGGACTGGTCGAAGTCGAAGATCGCGGTGGAGTGGCTGCTCGACACCGGCGAGGCGATCTGCGTGCGCCGGATCGGCTGGCGGCGCGTCTACGACCTGCCCGGGCGAGTGCTGCCTCCCGAACTGCTGCGAGCCGAGCCCACCGACGCCGAATGCCTGATCCACCTGGCCGGAGTCTCCGCCCGTGCCCTCGGCGTCGTGACTAAGGCGGACCTGACCGACTATCACCGGATCTCCAACTTCGGCAGCGGCCGGAACTCAGCCCGCCTGTCCACCGACGATGCCGCCCTCGCAGCCGGGCTGATTCCAGTCGAGATCGAGGCCAGCGACAAGGGCGCGCCCGCCAAGGCCTGGGCCGACCCATCGATCGTAGCCAGCCTGTCTGCCTCCGGCGGCAAGCCAGGGCGACTAGGCCGCCACCGGACGACGCTGCTGTCGCCGTTCGACTCGCTGGTCTGGGACAGGAAGCGGACGCTGCGCCTGTTCGGCTTCGAGCACAGCCTTGAGGCGTACGTGCCCAAGGAAAAACGCGTGCACGGCTACTTCACGATGCCGTTGCTGGCGGGCGGACGCCTAGTCGGCCGCGTCGACCCGGCCAGGGAGGGCAAGACGCTGGTCGCCCGCCAGCTCACCCTGGACACCCCCAAAGCGGCCGAGCCAATGGCCCGCGCCCTGATCGAGGCTGCCACCTGGGTCGACTGCGAAAACATTCAGCTAGGCCGAGTCCTCCCAGCCAGCCTAGAACCAAGACTCCGCGCCGCCCTAGCGGCCGAGTCCTGATCCCGCCCTCGCAACTAAGAAGCTAGCCCGGCGGCTGCCAACGCCTCTTCGGCATGTGACTGCGGCAGCACTACTGCTATGACTGCAACACTGCCACATGGACAACATGGGCCGCCTTGGGGCTGGGGTGGCCGTCAACGCGATGCTCCCCGCGATCGAGTCGACCGCCGCGCGACTGCTCGACGCAGTGGCCGGGCAGCCGGAGTTCGACTTGATCGCCGCGCTGGCGTTCCCGCTGTCGGCCAACCTGGCCCGCCGCCGCCCGAACCTCCGCCCGGCCCCAGACCAGCCCCTGACCTTCCATCCCAACATCTCTTTCCGAGGCCCGCAGTCACTTCGAGTGCGGGCACTCTAACCAGGGCGTGACGGGCGGAGCTATATCGGCTGCGAAGGAGAGCCGCAGCCGGATGCGCCTATCATTCCAAAGCCGACATTCGCGACCATTCCGGAGTGCGTCCAAAAGATGAATGCGCATATTCATCCCTTAAAAACCAGATGAAAGTGCATATTCATCTGTTTCAGAAAATGATCATGGCCGCACTCGGCTGGGGCGGGTGGGCCAGTTGAGGTTCTTGTGAATGATGCGACGAGTGTGGTCGGTCGACGCGACGAGCGCGCCCGACTGGGGGTCGCGCGGCGACTAGAGGCGGAGATGGGCTGTTACTAAGGCGGCTGGTGTGGCTCAGGTCCCGGGGCGGTGGGACGGGTTTGCAGCGCGGGATGGGCGGGCGGTGGCCGCCGTTAACGAAGTGGCTGGTGTGGTTCGGGTCTGGGGTTTCGGGTCTGGGGTGGTGCGGGACGGGTTGCGGGGTCGGGCTGGGGAGCTGGACGGGGGCGGTTAGGTTAGTTCGATTAGTTTTTCGCGGACTGCGACCATTACGGCTTCCATCCTGGAGTGGATTTGCAGTTTCTCCAGGATGTTCCTGACGTGATTCTTGACCGTGTTGTCGGAGATGAACAGTTCCTTGGCGATGTCGCGGTTGTTCATGCCGCGCGCGACGAGCTTGAGTACTTGCATCTCCCGGTCGGTGAGCTTCGGGGCGGGAACCTGCTGCGGGGGTTCTTCCTGGTCGCGCTTGGCTAGGGCGGCGAACTCCGTCAGGAGTTTGCCGGCCATGGCTGGGCTGATCAGGGACTGGCCGCCGTGGACGGCGCGCACCGCTTCGGCGACCTCGTGGAGTGGGATGTCCTTCAGCAGGTAGCCGCTGGCTCCGGCCCTTATCGCCTCGAACAAATCCTCTTCTTCGTCGCTCATCGTCAAGATGATGATCTTGGCGCTGGGAGCTACGTCCTTGATGGCCCGGCAAGCCTCGATGCCACTGCTGCGCGGCATCCGGACGTCCATCAGCACCACGTCGGGCAGGGCCTCGCCGGCTCGCTCGACGGCCTCGGTGCCGTCGCCGGCCTGGCCGACGACCTCGATGTCGGACTCGGTAACCAGGACGATCTCTAGACCACGGCGGAACAGTGCGTGATCATCGACGATCAGCGTACGGATCGGCTCGGGGTTGCGCCCAGGCGCTGAGTCCCTGCGGCCGACGGCCGACGCTGCGTCACGTTCTACGCTCAACTGTCACCTTCCGCGCTCTCCATCATGATAAGTGCCCTTCGGTCGGTTGGACGCGCCGGCGACTGGCCAGTGAGCAGCGTGTCTGCTGCCGCCCATCGGCCAGGCGCCGGGACGATCCCGCTCGATGAGGTCAGGCGCGGTCGGGTGACCAGCCCGGCTCGGCAGCTGCGGTGCTGCCCCGGGGGGACGACCCCCCGAAGCCCCGCGCGGTCAGGACCGGAGCCGATCGGGGGAGGGCATGGCCTTTGGCTGGCCCGCCAGGTCGCCGTCGGCGACCTCGGATCGGGCCGGACGGCGGCTGGCGGGGACTGCGGCGGACCGGGCGGCGGTAGCGGGCCGGTCCGTCTGTTCGGCCCGGTTTTCGACCAGCCTGATAACGCCGTACTGGTAGCCGCGCCGTCGGTAGACGACGCTGGGCATGTCCTCATCGATGTCATGGAACAGGTAGAAGTCGTGACCTACGAGTTCCATTTCGAGCAACGCCTGATCGATCGGGATCGGGGCCGCGTGGTGGAACTTCTGCCGCACCACGAGCGGCCCGTCGCCTTCCATCTCGATCGGCACAACGCTATCGGAAGGTACGGGGTCTAGACCGTCGGGCGATCCGGATTTGCCAGGACGAGAAATGGTCTGCCCGGGTACTGAGCGGCCCAGAACGGGTGATCGTGACTCGGCCGCGCGACCAGCTGAGGCAACGTCGGCGGCCGGGCTGGCTGGAATTGCGGGGGCAGGAGACGGGGATGGAGTCGCCGACGAACTAGCGACCTGGCCGTCAGCCGCGCGCTGGTTGTCAGCCGCGCGCTGGCTGTCAGCCGACCGCTGACTGTCAGCCGACCGCTGACTGTCAGCCGACCGCTGGCTATCAGCCGCGCGCTGGCCGTCAGGTGACCGCTGGCCGAAGTGGTGACGCTTGCGGCGGTCAAGTGCGCGCCGCAGGCGCGAATCCAGCTTGGCGAGCGCTAGGTCAAGGGCGGCGAACCGGTCCTCGGCTGCGGCCTCGGCCCGAATCGCCGGGCCACGAGAGATGATCGTCAGCTCCACCCGCTCCCTCTGGCTCGACTGGCGCGGATTGCGCTCGACCGATACTTCCACATCGACTCTGACCGCTTTCTGGTCCAGCTTCTCTAGCTTCATCAGCTTGGCCATAGCCTGGTCGCGGAACCGCGTGGCCACATCAGTCTGCCGACCCTTGAAGATGATCTCCATGACCTGAGCCCCCTTCCATCCGGTGTGGACAGCCGTCGTCCGGAAGCAGCACCCGTCCGGCCGACCTGGTCTTCGACCCCACATCCGCCTGCAGAGGGCCTCGCAGCTCTGTTTGTGCCACTAATGCCCTTCTCCCTGCCCAAGGGACATCTGATCCCAAGGGTGGGGCAGGACTTACCTCTAAGCCGCACCGTGATCAGTCGACAATAAGTCGCCTTACGTGGGCCGTTTCGCCTGCGGCTGGCATCGGCTTGCCGGGACCGTCGCCCCGCTTTCGGGGCGATCTGCCCAGCGCAACCACGGACCCGGACGGGTGCCACACACCGACGTTAGTCCTCAGCGGCGCTGCTGTCAGGAGTCGGGGCGCCTGGGCGTGGAAGATATTTGCCGATGATTAGGCCGCGTGCTTACCCAGCTCACAGCCGTTAGGGGAGGTTAGACGGGCAACTACGCCACTATCGGGACACCTTCAGCTGGCCGCTAGAACAACCTCAGCCAGCATAGGCCGGCCTGCTGCCAGCGGCAACCTGATGCCAGATGCCGTCGAGGCTGCCCGCGCTCTGGATCTCTTCCTGGGTCGAGCCGTCTCCGGTCGTCTTGGTGCCGACGACCACGACGGAGCCGTTGCCCGTGACCGAGGTCACTCCCGGCGGGGTCGGCACTCTGGTGGATTGCCCGCCATTGAGCGGCACCTCGTACAACTGCGTGGCGCCATGCCGCTGGTCGAGCACGAGCAGGTGATCGGGGCCCCACCAGGCCAGGCCCACCGGGTTGTCCAGATCGGGCCCCACCGACTGGAGCTGGCCGCTCTGCGCCAGGTAGACCACCTGCGAACTCTTCTTGCCGACCGTCGTGGAGGTGACGTAGATCATCGACCCGGACTTGCCGCGGACGATCATCGCGACCCTGACCCCGTCAGGAGCAACCTTGAGCGAGGTGAAAGTAACCGACGACGACGAGACCTGGGTCGCTGGAATGGTCACCGGCGTCACCTGCAATCCAGATCCGCTGCTCGACGTTGGCGACTCAGTGAGCACGAAGACGTCGGTTCCCGCGGCCACCCACAGCCTGCCCTGGTCATCCCAGCTGAGCGAGGAGCACTTGCTGGTCAGGGTCTGTACCAGCGGGGTCCTGCCGAGCAACGGCACGACGTACACCTGTTTTCCGCGGCAGCCGGCGAACGTCGAAGGGAACCCGCTTTGCGGCGAGACCGCGATCGCGTCCAGTGGTCCGGAGCCGAACCCCGCCGGCAGCACCACCGGCGAGCGCCCCGCATCAACGGTGCGCTGAGATTCGCTTACGGCCGAAGCCTTGACTTTGTAGAACTGCGGCACGCCGGACGGCCTCGCTGACTGGTAGTACAGGTCGCCAGTTACGGCTGGCGGCAACCACGATCTGAAGCTGTTTGGCAGCAGCTGGGACGTGGAGTTCTTGATCTGGAGCTGGACTTCCCCGATCCCGGTATTGGAGGTATCCGGAGAATACGGCGAATAAGTCAGAGTAGTGACCAGTTGCGCCTCCATCTGCCGGAGCGCCTGGGAGTCGGCCTTGGCGGCCGCACCGCCCAAGGTGATCAGAGCTTCATTGCCGTGAACTTGTACCTTGAGCACCTTGGTACCGGGCGGGAAGCCGGTGCTGGCCGCGCGATACAGCCAGTTCGAACTGGGGGGCCGCGTGGTAAGCGCCTCGACCAGCTTCGTGACCCCCTTGTTGCCCGAGCGGTCGGGGATGTACACCGGGTAGGGCACCAGTGTGCTCGCACCCGGGTTGGCCGGAAAGTAGAGGTTGCGTGGCTGGTAGTCACGCAGGAAATCGGCGTTCGAGATAAGGATCGTCTTGTTTAGCGCGCCACCCCGTGCCGAAATACGGTTAATTCGCCATTTTCCGGCTACTTCCGACAAACCAAAATGAAAAAGATACGGCCCTGACCCGGTGGCTGTTTGCAGCCTGAACGCCTCATCCTTACCGGTCGGAGTCAGCGTCTCCAGGTCGTCGCTGCTGACGGTTACCTGACTCGTCTGCGGGCCGCCGGTCACGTGGGATGAGGTGGGTCCGCCGGTCACGGTCGCATTAGTGTCGATCACCATCGCGGCCGCGCTCGGCTTCCAGGCGCCGGAGTAGCCGGAGGTGAGGTATTGCCTGGCCACACTCCGTTTGGCACCGCTGGCGGCGAGGAACCCGCTGACAATCTCCTGCGGATCCCACTGCGAACCCGGCGGCACCGGGCTGACGACAATGCCGCCCTGCGACACGTCGGCGTTGGAGGCCGCATTGGCTCCGTGGATGGTACCGACGCTGCCATCGGCCGGACCGCTGGTAGGCAGGTTCACGCAACCGCCGAGCGCTACCGCGACCATGATGACCGCGAGACCGGCCCAGCCACGGCGCCGCCTCATGCGTGTTCCCCCGTCTGCATCAGGGCACCAGGCGCGGCGGGTCTTGGCACCTGGGCCGACTCAGCCAGGCGATGCGCACTCAGGCCGTCCAGATCACCGGGCCCCGGCCGGAGCGGAAGCGGTGAACCGGCTAGGTCGCTCCCGGCGTTCCTCGGCAGCGTCAGCCGGAACGCCGAACCCAGCCCAGGTTCACCCCAGGCCTCAAGCCAGCCGCCGTGCAGCCGGGCATCCTCGAGTGCGATCGCGAGGCCAAGACCGGTGCCGCCCGTCGTCCTGGCCCGCGCCGGGTCGGCCCGCCAGAACCGGTCGAAGACCAGGATCTCCTCGCCGGGCGACAGGCCCACGCCGTGATCACGAACCACGACCGCGACCGCGCCGCGGTCGGCGGCCGAGCTGACGACGACCTCCCGGCCTTCGCCGTGCTCGACGGCGTTGACGAGCAGGTTCCGCAGTATCCGTTCGACCCGGCGCCGGTCGACCTCGGCCACGCACGGATCGGCCGGCAGCCGGAACTCGATCCGCGACCCCCGCCGCTCGGCCAGCTGCTGAGCCACATCGGCCGAATTGCGCACGAGGTCGCACATGTCGACGAGCTCGGCATCCAAAGTTGCCGCATTGGCGTCGTACCGGCTGATCTCCAGCAGATCGACCAGAAGTCCTTCGAACCGGCCGAGCTGGCCATGCAGCAACTCCGCCGATCGCCGGGACTGCGGCGTCAGCTGCTGTCTGGCCTCGTAGATCAGGTCGGCCGCCATCCTGATGGTGGTCAGCGGAGTACGCAGTTCGTGACTGACGTCGGAGACGAACTGGCGCTGCACCTGCGAAAGGTTTTCAAGCTCGCGCATCTTGTCCTGCAAGCTGGCCGCCATCTCATTGAACGACCTCGCCAGCGCGGCTACCTCATCGTTGCCGCGAACGTCCAGCCGCTCCTCCAGCTTGCCGGTGGACAGCAGCTGGGCGCCCTGGGCGGCTCTGGCGACCGGCACTACCACCCACCTGGTCAGCAGCCAGGCGATGCCGGCCAGCAGGAACACCAGCGCGAGCCCCACCAGCGCGAGGGTTCGCAGCACCACGCCGAGTTCGTTCTGCAGCTGGGTCAGCGGGAAGAAATAGAACAGGCCGTACTGGTTGCCGAACGGGGCCGCATACAGCAAGCCGGGCGTCTCGGCCCCGCCCGCCTTCGGGTAAGGCAGACGCGCGAAGTCGAAGACCGGCTTCATCTTGCGGTTGCTATAGATCTCGTTGAGCAGCTTGGGCGGCAGGTACTGGACCGGCAGGTTGTCTGAGACCGACGAAGTGAACACGGGCGGATCGAGCCTCGGCAGGCCGACCGCGACGCCGTACTGATCGGCGGGCACCTCGTCGCTCGACTTCAGGCTCTTCACCGTGTTGTACATGAACTGCTCGGAGAACGCCCCGGGGAAGTCCGTCGCGGCCCGCTGCGACTGGGCGAACGTCAGGCCGTCCGAGGCCTGGGTGATCGCGGACTCCTCCGCTTTTTCCAGCAGGTTCGCGGTGATCTGCTGCATGAGGAAGAAGCCGAGAAACGACACGACGATCGCCGATGCCACCAGCGACGTGCTGACCACCCGCAGCCGCAGCGAGCCCAGCCAGCGGGTCTTGCCCCGGCTGAAGAACTGGGCGATCTGCTCACCGGCGGCCAGTCGGTTGGCCCGCATCGCCGACAGCCGGCCGGACAGCGCATCCGTCCAGCTTTTTCGCGACTTTCGGTTGCGAGGGCCGATCGGGCTGTGATGGCCGCTGATCGTCGGGATTGTCATCGCTCTCTCCGCATGATCAGCTGCCGGCCTGGTCGATCACCTGTCGCCAGCCAGACCGGCCGGGAGCCTGACCGGCCGGTACAGATCAGCCCGGCCCCGCCTTATAGCCGACCCCTCGCACTGTGACCACGATGTCAGGCCGCTCCGGATCGCGCTCGATCTTGGCCCGCAACCGCTGCACGTGCACATTGACCAGGCGGGTGTCGGCCGCGTGCCGATATCCCCACACCTGCTCAAGCAGCACCTCTCTGGTGAACACCTGGCGCGGCTTGCGCGCCAATGCGACCAGCAGATCGAATTCGAGCGGCGTCAGGCTGATCGGCTCGCCGTCACGCCGAACCGAGTGTCCCGCGACATCAATAGTCACGTCGCCGATGGACAGCATCTCCGGCGCCGGATCGTCGGTCCGGCGCAACCGAGCGCGGACCCTGGCGATCAGCACCTTGGCCTGGAATGGCTTCACAATGTAGTCGTCCGCGCCTGACTCAAGCCCGAGCACCACATCGACGGTGTCACTCTTGGCAGTCAGCATCACGATCGGAACGCCAGACTCCGCCCTGATCTGCCGGCAGACATCGATCCCGTCGACGCCCGGCAGCATCAGGTCGAGCAGGATCAGATCCGGCTTCGTCTCTCTGAACGCTTCAAGCGCCCGGTCCCCGTCGGCGACAAATGTTGGCTCAAAACCCTCGCCTCGCAGGACAATCCCGAGCATCTCGGCGAGAGCGGCGTCATCATCGACGACTAGCACACGACCTTTCATAATCCCCATCGTTCCATGGAAACGGTGGCACAGCAGCCAGCACGGCTAGGGCTCCTGGCCTAGAACACGCAGATTACCCTCTGTGACAGGCTGGATGACGCCACGCTCCGTGACGATTGCTGTGACCAGATCGGGCGGAGTGACGTCGAATGCTGGGTTGTAGGCGGGGCTGCCGACCGGCGCGATCGGCTGCCCGGCTAGCTCGGTGACTTCTTCTGGCGCTCGTTCTTCGATCACGATCGACTTGCCATCGGCGGTGCCGAAGTCGATCGTCGAGACCGGGGCGACGACCACGAAGGGCACCCGGTGATGCCGCGCGAGCACCGCCAGGGCGTAGGTGCCGACTTTGTTGGCGACGCTGCCATCGGCCGCGATCCGGTCGGCGCCAACGGCGACCAGGTCCACCTCCCCGGCCGCCATCAGCGAAGCGGCCGCGGAATCGGCCAGCACCCGATGGGGTATCCCGGCCCGGCGGGCCTCATAAGCGGTCAGCCGCGAGCCCTGGAGCAAAGGACGGGTCTCATCGATCCACAGCATCGCGAGTTTGCCCGCGCTTCGCGCGTGTTTTATTAGGCCGAAAGCTGTGCCGTGGCCTGCCGTTACCAAAGAGCCGGTGTTGCAGTGGGTCAAGATCTTGGCCCCGTCCGGGACCAGCGTCAGGCCAGCGGCAGCCATCTGGTCACACGCGGCTCGATCGGCCTCCTCGATCGAGTTAGCCGCCCGCAACGCAGCGAGCGCCGCAATGCGTTTCCCCTCTTGGTCTTTATTGGTGCCAATCGCCCGCAGGTAAGCATCGAGCGTCAGCCTGGCGGCCCACCCCAGATTGACCGCGGTCGGCCGGGCCCGCTCAATCGCGGCGGCGGCGGCCGGAACGTCGTCGCCGCGGGCGGCGGCCAGCGCGACGCCGTACGCGCCCGCGATCCCGAGCAGCGGGGCGCCGCGTACCGCGAGCCTGCGGATCGCGTCGATGAGCGTAGGCACATCGGTGCAGGTGAGGGTGGTCTCGACTAGTGGCAACTTGGTCTGGTCGAGCAGTTCGATGGCCGGCCCGGCGGGCGGATCAACCCAGCGCAATGCAGTGATGCTCACAACATGAGTCTGCGCCTAGGCGGCCGCCAGCGCGAGCGCGGCAGGCTCCAATACCGGCTACAGTCTGATATAGGTGATGTTCGGCAAATTGGGCAATTGCGTGTTCAGTCTGAACGGACCGCGGATCTTATTCGTGCCACTATTGGCGTGCCGCGCGGGGGCTAGCCTGCGTGGAACCGTCGGGGCAGTAGGAGTCCACCATGAGTGACAACCGGCCGTGGGGCGGTGCCGACCAGCCGCCAGTTGATCGGCCTGGGGCGGGGCAGCCGCAGAACGGATACGGGCAGCCTGGGGCCGGGCAGCCGGGATATGGCGGGCAACCGGGGTACGGGCAACCGGGGTACGGGCAACCGGGGTACGGGCAACCGGGGTACGGGCAACCGGGGTACGGGCAACCTCCCTATGGGCAGCCTGTTTACGGCCAGCCTGTGTACGGACAGGCTGGTTATGGTGCCCAGCGACCGCCGGGCGGGGGCTGGGCGCCACCGCCGCCGATGCCGGGCGGCGTGCCATTGCGGCCGCTCACCGTCGGCGACATGCTCAGCGGCGCCTTCACCCTGATCCGGCGCAACCCGGTCGCCACCCTTGGCCTCGCGGCCATCGTCGAGACGCTGGCCGGGATTGCGACCGCCTTCCTGTCGCTGGGTGAGCAGAGGCTGATCCGCCAGTTGCAGAACGCCGTTAACCGCGATACCGGCCTCCCCAATCAGACCGGCCATGACCTGGCGCATTTCTTTGCCTCGCTGGTGCCCTACTTCGCCGCCTCGATCGCGATCGCACTGGTCGTGCAGAGCGTGCTGACCGGCATGCTGACCGGAGCGTTCGGGCGGGGTCTCATCGGAGACAAGATCAGCATTGGACAGGCGTGGCAGATCTCCAGGGTGTTCTGGGTGTTTGTCGTGTCCTTGCTGGTCATCGTGATCATCCTGGCGCCGCCGTTCTTGCTGACCCTGATCGTGATCGGGCTCGCGGTCGCCAAGATCACGGCGGCCGCGGTGCTCGTGGGCGTGGTCGGCGGGATCGCACTGATTCCGCTTACTTTGTGGATCTCGGTGAGCCTCGCCATGGCAATACCGGCGGTAGTGTTGGAAGGCGCTGACCCGATCACCGCTCTGCAAAGGTCATGGCGACTGGTGCGCGGCAGCTGGTGGCGAGTGTTCGGCATCAATTTGCTGACCGTGATTATCGTCTTCATCGTCGCGGCCATCATCGAGGTGCCGTTCGGAATCGCTCAGGTGGTGGCCAACGGCCACGGCAGCGGTTCGTCCCTGCTGGGCTTTGGCGCCGCCGGGGCGGCGGCACCGGGCGTGGCGGCGATCGTCATCAGCACGATCGGCAGCATTGTCGCGTCCACCTGCACCAGGCCGATCGGCGCTGGCGTGACCGTATTGCTCTACGCCGACCTGCGGATGCGCAAGGAGGGGCTGGACCTCATGTTGCAGCAGGCTGGTCAGACTCAGGGGCTGAACGCAGATCAGTTCACGACTCTTTGGCAGCAGAACAACCCGGGCGCCGCAACTGCGCCGGGTCCAAGCGGTATTAATCCAGGCCCTGGTCAGACAGGCTGGTAATCCTGGTCACGCTGGTTGTTGGTTGCCTTAGCCTGCTCATTGGGCGGCTACGCCTGGCTCGGCAATGATCGATGGTTTGTGCGAGTATTGGCGGTGGCCGCCCGGTCTCAACGGGGTCGCTCAGGCGTCGCGGCGGCGAAAATCAGGAGATTAACTATGAGCGAAACACCGCCGGAGAGCGCCGATCAGGACCCCGGTTACGGTCCGCAGGTAGACCCGCCGTCGTGGCCGGACCGACCGGAATACGACCAGGCCACTAACCCGAGGTACGGCCCGCAGTCCGACCAGGCGGGAGCGGTGGTTCCGCCGTCGCCCGCGGTTCCGCCGTCGCCGGCGGTTCCGCCGCCCGCTAGACGGGTCGGTCGCAATGAGCCGACCCGCATGATGCGCCGCGATGAAATGGGACTGCCGGGATTCGGGTCGGAGTCGGGTCAGGGCGCAAGTCCTGGTCAGGGCACGGGGCTCGGTCAGGGCACGGGATCTGGCCAGGGCACGGGGCCTGGTCAGTCGGGTTACGGGCAGAGCGGTTACGGGCAGCAGAGCGAGCAGCCGGGCTACGGGCAGGCGGCTTACGGGCAGCAGGACCCAGGCTACGGGGAGCAGGCACGCGGCTACGGGGCGCAGGCACCTGGCTATGGGGCGCAGCAGGATTACGGGCAGCAGGTAAGTCAGCCGAGGTCGGACCCGTCGGCGTCGGCGGTCTATGAACAGCCAGCGTTCGGGCAGGCCGATCACGGGCAGCAGGACTACGGTCGGCAGGGCTACGGGCAGCAGAGTCCGGCCCAACCGGGTTATGGGCAGCCGGGTTATGCGCAGCCGGCCGACCAGGCTGGTTACGGGCAGTCGGCCGGTTACGGCGGTTACGGGCAGACTGAGTACGGGCAAGCCGAGTACGGGCAGCCGTCGTACGGCCAGCCGGGTGGTCAGGCTGGAGCTGGGTCGGACGCGACGCAGGTCGCATCTGGGCTGGCGGCGATCGGGTTCGGCCCGGCGGCCGGGTCGGGCTCCGACGAGCAGGCCGAGTTCGGCTACGGACAGCAGCCGGGCCAACCGGTAGCCGAACCGCAGCCGACGAAGGCCTATAGCCAACCTGGCTACGAACAGGCTTTCGATCCGCCGGGGGCCGGCCAAGGCGGGTACGGACAGCAGGACTTCGGGCAGCCTGGTGCTGGCCAGACCGGATACGGGCAGCCGACCGGGCAACCGGGATACGGCCAGCCGGGCTACGGGCAGCAGGCGGCGGCCCCAGTCGGCTACGGCGAGCCTGCGGACCCCGGATACGGCCAGGCTGGGCAGCAGGCTTTCGGACAACAGCCGGCCGACGCCGGCTACGGGCAACCGACCGCGCTGGCCGGGCAGGGCGGGCAGGGCGGGCAGGGCGGGCAACTCGGTGCCGCCCAGGGCGGCTACGGTCAGGCCGGGTATGGCCAGGCAGTCGATCAGCCCGGTTACGGACAGCCCGGTTACGGACAGGCCGGGTATGGGCAGGCAGGTGCCGGGCAGCAGGCCGGTGGCGGGCAGCAGGCCGATCAGTCACGCCAGGACTATGCGGCTTACGGCGGCCAGGGCGGCTGGCCGGGCTCCGGCCAGGCCGCGCAGCCGGCCGAAGACTACGGTCAGGCTGGAACTGGTCAGGCAGGTGCTGCCCAGGCCGGCACTACCCAGTTCGGTACCGGTGGCGAGTACGCCGTGCCCGGTGGGTACGCCCAGCAGGGCGGCTACGGTCAGGCCGGGTACGGGCAGCAGCAATACGGTCAGCAGGGCTACGCGCAGCCCGCAGCCGGGCAGCAGGCGGGCTACGGGCAGTACGTCAGCGGCCAGCCGCGCGGCAGCTGGACCGGCGGTGCCCCGGCTCCGGGCGGCATCCCGCTCCGGCCGCTCGGCCTTGGTGACATCCTGAGCGGGCCGTTCACGCTGATCAGGCAGAATCCGCTCGCGACGATCGGATTGGTGGCCATCGGCACGCTCACCGCGGCCGTCTTGACGATCGTGCTCGGGATCACGACAAATTCGTTGCTGCTAGGCGAAATTCTCTCCTTCCTGATCGACATGTTCATCGGCGGCAGCGTGCTGGCTGCGATGGGCCAGGCACTGCTTGGCCGAAAGATCGGCATCAACGATGCGGTGAAGCTCTCCCGGATGGGTTGGATACTGGCGACTGGCGTCATCTACTGGCTGATCGTCGGGATCATCTGGGTCGTTCCGCTGTATGTGCTGCACGGCTGGGGGATCTTGATCTCGTTGCCGCTCGGGGCCTGGCTCGGAATCATGCTGTGCCTGACCTTCCCGATCGTGGTGCTCGAGCGGAAGAACCCGATCGAGGCGATTACCCGGTCCTGGCAACTGGTGACCGGCAGCTTCTGGCGGTTCTTCGGAATCTTCGCCCTGCTCATTCTCGTGATGTTCGTCATTTTCTTTGTCCTCGGCTTCATCTTCAGCCTCGCCGGTGTCGCTGGCGTCTTCGCGTTCGCCTCTCACGCGGGCGCGGTCGCCGTCGGCGCGATCATCGCTACATCCGTCATTTACCTCGTGCTGAGCTCGATAGTGATTACGATCTGGACCGCCGTGATCCTGCTGCTCTACGCGGACACCAGGATGCGCAAGGAAGGCATGGACCTGATCTTGCAGCAGGCCGCGCAGAATCAGCAGCTGACCGGAGACGAGTTCGCCACCTACGCGCCAGCTAGTAGTAGCGCAGCGGCTGGCCAGGGTCAGGGCGGCGGCTACGGCGCAAACAGTGGCTATGGCCAGGGCCAGGGCCAGGGCCAGGGCCAGGGCGGCTACGGCGGAGGAAGCGGGTATACCGGCGGCGACTACCCCGGTGGCGGACCGGCCGACGGCTACCAGGCCGGCGGTTATCAACCTGGTGACAACCAGGGCGGCGCGGCAGGC
>WNEY01004718.1_pt1 | contig 19063 bp, 15 predicted proteins | sample 5400531 | NCBI WGS metagenome assembly WNEY01 (sample SAMN13153338, study PRJNA577476) | soil metagenome | isolation source: 200 cm saprolite under Douglas fir tree site 1 | place: USA:California | collected 2015-04-18
CAGATCTTCAAGGCGTTCTTTACCACGAAGCCCCACGGGACCGGCATGGGGCTGTCCATCAGCCGCTCCATCGTGGAATCGCATGGCGGTCGCTTGTGGGCGGGGAGCAACGCTCCGCGCGGCGCGAGTTTCTATTTCAGCTTACCGTCCAAGCTTCAGGTGCCCGACCAGCCGACAGTACCCGCCTGACCGTACGCAGCAGCGTCGTTCTCCACGCAGTTGTGCTCAACGATCGACACTAGCACCACTATGGCATCCGCAATTCATTCGCCGGGCGGCTGGCATACGGCGTGCAAGTACGGCCGTGCATGAACATTCCCTACCGTCGCTTGGGACGCACCGGCGAGATGGTGTCGCTGATCGGTGTGGGCGGCTACCACCTCGGGAGGCAGGCGGACGAACAGGAGACTATCCGCATCGTCCGCACGGCTGTCGACAACGGCGTCAACTTCCTCGACAACTGTTGGGACTACAACGGTGGGGCAAGCGAAATCCGCATGGGAAAGGCCCTGCGCGACGGCTATCGCGACAAGACATTTCTCATGACCAAGATCGACGGTCGCAACAAGGGGACCGCGGCGCAGCAGATCGACGAGTCACTGCGCAGGCTGCAAACCGACCGCATCGACCTGATGCAGTTCCACGAGGTGATCCGGATGACGGATCCGGAGCGCGTGTTCGGGACGGACGGCGCGCTGGAAGCGGTGCTGGCGGCGCAACGTGCAGGCAAGATCCGCTACATCGGCTTCACCGGTCACAAGAGTCCCGCTATCCACCTGCGGATGCTCGACACCGCCCGGGCGCACGGGTTCAGGTTCGACGCGGTGCAGATGCCCTTGAACGTGATGGATGCCCATTACGACAGCTTCGCGAAGCAAGTCGTGCCCGTGCTGGTCGAGCAGGACATCGGCGTGCTGGGGATGAAGCCCATGGGCGATCCGTTCGTTCTGGTGAGCGGTACGGTGACGGCCGTCGAGTGCCTCCACTACGCCATGAACCTGCCGACCAGCGTCGTGATCACCGGCTGCGATTCGTTGCCGGTGCTCGAGCAGGCGCTGCACGCCGCCCGCACCTTTCGCCCGCTGAGCGAGGCGGAAGTGGAAGCGCTGCTCGCCCGGACGGCGCCCGCCGCGGGCGACGGGAAGTACGAGCTGTACAAGACGACCCATCATTTCGATGGGACGTACCAGAATCCACAATGGCTGGGGTGAGACAATGCGTGTGGGCTTTATTGGACTGGGAGCGATGGGGAGTCGCATGGCGAGCCGGTTACTCGCCGCCCACCACGACGTGGTGGTCTACAATCGGACACCGGAGCGTACGCGGCCCTTGGAGCAAGGCGGCGCGAAGGTGGCGCCGACGGCGAAACAGCTCGCGGCCGGCGTCGACATCGTGTGCTCGAGCGTCGCGAACGATGCCGCGCTGGAGCAGGTGATGTTCGGACCCGACGGCGCCCTCGCGGGGGCGCGGTCCGGCGCGATCGTGATCGAGATGAGCACTGTGAACCCACGCACCGCGCGCCGCCTGCACGAAGCGGCGCGGAGCAAGAGCGTCGCCGTGATCGACGCCCCCGTTTCCGGGAGCACTGTGCAGGCGGAACAGGGGCAGCTCGTGATTTTCGTGGGCGGCGAAGAGGACGTGTACCAGAAGTGCCAGCCGATCCTCGCCGCGCTGGGCAACAAGACATTCTATCTCGGGCCCAGTGGCGCCGGCACGACGATGAAGCTGTGTGTCAACACACTGTTGGGGTTGGGCGTCCAGGCACTGGCCGAGGCCATTGCGCTTGGCGAGAAAGCCGGGCTGCCGCGGGAGCGGTTCCTCGAGGTCCTGGGCGAAACCGCAGTGGTCTCGCCCAGTCAGAAGTCCAAGCTCGAGAACGCTCGCAAGGACGAGTACCCAGCCGCGTTCCCGCTGCGCCTGATGTTCAAGGATTTCGGATTGATTCTGGAGACGGCCATGGAGTTGTCGGTCCCGATGCCGGCGACGGCCGCGGCCGTGCAGGTAGCCGCCGCCGAGCATGCCCGGCAGTTGGCCGCGCACAGTGATGAAGACTTCTCGGTGGTCGTCCGAGCGATGGAACGATTGGCGGGCGTCGCCCGAACGCTATGAAGGCGCGGGCAACAGTCCTGTTGGCGCTGCTCCTCGCCGCCGTCGAAGCGCATGATGCCGGCCCGGCCCGGCGTGAGACGTTTCGTGAACCGGCCGTCGTGGCGAGCCACGACGGCGTGTTGGACCTGACGCTCACCGCCGCGCGGGGTGCGATGCAAGTCGCGGGAAGGCGGGTTATCGCGCAGGTGTACGACGGGAGCTATCTCCCGCCGACACTACGCGTGCAGCCGGGGGACGTGGTCCGGCTGCGGCTCATCAATGGGCTCGACGAGGCCACGAACCTCCACCTGCACGGGTTGGCCGTCTCGCCGCTCGGTACCTCCGACAACGTCTTCCTGCACATCGCGCCCGGCCGCGCGCAGGACTACGAGATCCGCATTCCTGCCACCCACCCATCGGGACTGTATTGGTACCATCCGCACCCCCACGGTCGCTCCGATGAGCAGGTGAGAAACGGCATGTCCGGCGCACTGATCGTCGAGGGGCTGCTCGATCCGTTTCCGGAGCTGCGCGACTTGACCGAGCACGTCCTGCTGTTGAAGGACGCGCAGGTCGGGGGCGGGCAAATCGTGCATCGCGGGATCGGCGACGACGCCATACGCACGGTAAACGGCATGCTCAATCCCACGATTACGCTCCGCCCCGGCGAGACCGAGCTGTGGCGCATTGGGAATGTGGGAGCGGACCTGTATTACCTGCTCACGCTCGACGGTCACCGCTTCTACGAGATGGCACGCGACGGTCACCGCCTCGCCCGTCTGGTGCCGAAGCAGCAGCTCCTTCTCCCGCCGGGGGCGAGAGAGGAAGTGCTCGTGCAAGCGGCCGGCCCCGGTACCTATGCGCTCCGGACCGCCGGCTTCGACACCGGGCCGCAGGGCAACCATTACTCAGGGGCCGTGCTCGCGACCGTGCGTGTGGAGGGTGCCGCGGTTCCACCGCTCGCGCTTCCCAAGAGGTTGCTCCCCGTCGCCGACCTCCGCGGCCAGATCACGGGTCGCCGCACGATCGGGTTCTCCGAATCGGCCGACGGCGATACATTCTTCGTCGACGGCCGCACCTTCGATCCGAACCGCACCGACACCCGCGTCAAGCTCGGCGCGATCGAAGAATGGACCATCCGGAACGAGTCCGGCGAGCTGCACGACTTCCACATCCACCAGACGCACTTCCAGGTGACCGAGGTGAACCGCGTGCGCCAACCGTTCGAGGGCTATCAGGACATCGTCAACGTGCCGGTGCACGGCGAGGTGAAGCTGATCATCCCGTTCACCGATCCGGTCATCGTCGGCAGGTTCGTGTATCACTGCCACCTGCTGTCGCACGAGGACAAGGGGATGATGGCCACGATCGAGGTGGCGCCGTGAGCCCCACTTTGGAACAACCATGATCCACGGGAGTGCTCCATGCCGATGGTCGTGCGGTCGCCCAATGCTACCAGGACGTCGCGCAACTGGCGGTCGGCATGGGAGGCGGCTGGTTGGCAGGTCCCAGGGAGCGCGCGCTTGAACTGGGGCCAGAGTTGACGGCCCCCCGCGGGGTTCATGGCGGAACGGAGGGTCTCCCGGCAGACCTGGCTCAGGAACTCGCGAGGCGGGGGCTCGAGCTTGGGCCTGTCATCGGACGCGGGGCGATGTCGGTGGTATACCGCGCGTTCGACACCAAGCACGGGCGCTCGCTTGCGGTCAAGGTCCTGAAGGTCGAGGCTGCGGACCGGGAGGGGCTGGCGCGATGGAGCCGGGAGGTCAGCGCGGCGGCGCGACTCCGCCATCCCAACATCGTGCCGCTGATAGACTCGGGTAAGACCGGTGGTGGCACCGCTTACTTCCTGATGCCGCTCGCCGAAGGAGAGTCGCTCCAGGCGCGGTTGCAGCGCGGGCTGCTGTCGATCGTGGAGGCGGTCCGGTACGCGCGCGAGATCGCGGAGGCGCTGGCCTACGCCCATGCCCAAGGCCTGGTGCACCGCGATGTGAAGCCGGGGAACATCCTCCTCGAGCGCGGCCACGTCGCCCTGGCGGATTTCGGACTGGCGAGGCTCATTCGGGTGGACCACCTTGCCTCGGGTCATCTCACCCAGGTCGGTATGGTCGTCGGGACGCCCGCCTACATGAGTCTCGAGCAGCTCACGGCCGCTGCCGTGGTTGACGGCCGCTCCGACCTGTTCAGCCTCGGCGTGGTGCTGTACGAGATGGTGACCGGGCGCCTGCCTTTCGAGGCCACCACGATGCCGGGACTGATGACGGAACGACTGAGCGGCGCCTTCAGGCGGGTGGCTGCCCTGCGCCCGGGGGTCCCATCCTTGGTTGGGCAGATCGTCGCCCGCGCGCTGGCCCCGGATCCGCAGGAGCGATACGACTCTGCGGAAGCGATGGTCGCGGATCTCCGGCTGCTGGAGGGGGGATTGAGCGGCGGCCGCCCGGCTCCCGAGGCGCCGATCAGGTCACCTCGTCGGGCCTGGATCGCCGGCGGGCTGGTCGCGCTGACGGCCCTCGTCATCGGTTTGGCAGCGCGGTCGCCCGCGTCGCCACGGCTCGACCCGAGCCGGATCGTCGTGGCCGATTTCCGAAACGAGACCGGGAACACCGCGGCCACTGCGATCGGTGCGCTGGCGAGCGACTTGATCTCCGCCAGACTCGCCACGATTCCCGGGCTCACCGTCATCAACTCTGATCTCGTGTTGGGCGCATCACGGCAGGGCAGCCAGCGGCGCATTACCGGCGGGCTAGGGAACGGGCTCCGGGTGCTAGTCGACTCGACGCGCGCCACTACGGTGGTGTCGGGCTCCTACTACCTGGAATCCGGAAGGCTTGAGGTGTTCGTCGAAATCACCGATGCGAGGACCGGCCGGGTGCTGCTGGATCTCGGACCGCTCCGGGGCCCCTCGGCACGTCCCGACTCGGTTCTCGCACGAGCGCGCGACAGCGTGGTCGCCTTCATGCGGAGCGGTTGGCGAGTGCGCTCCGAAGCACAGCGGGGACCGTGAACCGGAAGACCGTACCCTGCGGACTTCGCGGCGACACCCACAAGCGCCCACCGTGGGCGTCGATGATCGAGCGGCAGATCGACAACCCCATGCCGAGACCGTCGGGCTTCGTCGTAACGAAGGGCTCGAAGATACGCTGCGCGATGGCCGGGTCCAACCCCGGGCCGCTGTCCTCGACCGAGACCAGGACGCTGCCTGGCTCGGTGAGCGCCGACGATATCGCCAGCTCCCTGGCGCGGTCCCTGACCCCTTTCATGGCGTCGATGGCGTTCAGGATGAGGTTCAGCAGCACCTGCTGTAACTGCACACGATCGCCCACCACCGGATGTTCGCTGGCGGCGAGATCCTTGCGCAGCACGACGCAATGGCGTTGTACATCGCTGTGTGTGAGCGCCAGCACTCCGTGGATGGTGTCGTCGATGTTGAGCGTCGCGAGCTGCAACCCGGATTTCGTCGCGAGCGCCCGCAACCCGCGGATCACATCGGCCGCGCGCCGGCCGTCGTTCACCACGCGCGTGAAGGCCTCCCGCGCTTCGTCGAGGTCGGGCGCCCCCCGGTTCAGCCAGCGCAACCCGGCGCTGCCGTTGCTCACGATCGCGGCGAGCGGCTGATTGATCTCATGGGCAATCGAAGCCGTGAGCTCGCCCATGGTCGTGAGCCGCGCCGCGCGGGCGAGCTCCTCCTGCGCATCTCGCAGCGCTTCCTCGGCACGCTTCCGGTCGCGGTTTTCCGCGAGCAGGTCCGCATAGAGCCGCGCATTCTCCAGCGAGATCCCCCGCCTGCGACGAGAGCAGCTCAAGCACCGAGATCCGGGCGGGCGTGAACACATGGGACGCCAAATTGTTCTCGAGGTACAGCACGCCGATCAGCGTAGCCTGCTTCACCAGGGGCAGGCTGAGGACCGAGCGAGCATGGCTCTCACGGATGTATGCATCCACCGAGAATGGGTTCGGGGCCGAGGCATCACCCAGGATCACGCTCTCGCGTGTCCGGATCACGGTGTGGAGCAGGGATTCGGGAAGGTCGTTCGGTGTTATCGGGCCCTGTCGGAGTCGGACCTCGACCGTTTTGCGGTCGATGCTGGCCTCGGCTTCGATCTGCGGCGTGCCGCTGCGAAGGAGAATGAGTAAGCCGCGGTGGGCGCCGGAATGCTCGAGCGCGGGATCCAATGCGATGTGGCCGGTCGTCGAGATTTCGGTGGTCGTCCGCGCGATGGAGCGGTTGGCCGGCATCGCCGAGTTACGCGCTGGCCCCCGCCGCCTTGACCCCCACTCGTAGCCGCGCAGGCAGCGCGAACGCCGCGACGAAGGTGACGGTCAGAAGCCCGATATTCCACGCCAACGCATGGTCCAAAGCCCGCCCGTACGCAGTCGAGCCAGGATTGGGACCGAGGGCCACCAGGAAGACGCTTCCTATCACCGCCACACCTAGCGCGAAGGACAGCTGTTGCAGCATGGTGACCACACCCGAGGCGGAGCCCGCCTCGTCCGGCGGCACGTCGGCCAGGATGAAGTTGACGAGCGGCGCCTGCAGGCTTCCTTGTCCGAACCCGTAGATGAGCAACGGCAGGATGTACGCGAGCGGGGAGGTGTCCCACGCGGCGTTGCGCACGACGGCCATGAGGGTCAGGAGTCCGGCGACCATGAGTGCGGCGCCGAGCTGCAGAATCGCGCGACCGAGGCGCGGAGCGAGGCGCGCCGAAGCGAACGAAGCCGACAGGAAACCGATCGCGAACGGCAGGAAGCGGAGGCCCGCGGCGCGCGGGGTCAGGTCCAGCCCGCTCTGGAGGTATTCGGTCAACAGCACCAGGAACGGCGCGAGCACCGAAAAGAAGCTGAGGCCTACGCCCAGTCCGACCACGAACGACCGATGACGGAACAGCGATAGGTCGAGCACCGGCGACCCGTCCCGGTCCGTCTTCCAACGCTCGTAGCGGACGAACACGAGCAGCAGGACGGCCGCGCCGGCGAGCGAGACCCAGGTCCAGGTCGGCCAGCCCGCCGCTTCCCCGCGGATCAACGGGTAGAGGAGCAGTGCCAGCGCGGCGGACACGAGTACGACACCGCCCGGATCGAGCTTCAGGCCGGCCGGTGCGCGCGATTCCCGGACCAGCCACCAGGCGAGGGTAATGGCGACGACGCCGAAGGGGAGGTTGACGAGAAACACCGGCCGCCACCCAAGCCCCAACAGGTCGGCGCTGAGCAGCAGGCCGCCGAGCAGTTGGCCCGCGATCATCCCGAACCCGATCGTCATGCCGTACATCGCGTAGGCGAGACTCTGCTCCCGAGGCGTGAACGTCACCTGGATGAACGAGAGCGCCTGCGGGACCATGACGGCGGCGCAGGCTCCCTGCAGCAGACGTGATCCGACCAGGGCGGTCGGCGAGCGGGCGAGGCCGCACAGCGCGGACGCGATGGTGAAGCCTGTCATACCGATCACGTACATCCGCCGGCGACCGTAGAGATCGCCGAGACGACCTCCCGTAATCAACAATACGGCGAACGACAGCGCGTACCCCGCCACGATCAGCTGGATCTCGCCGAAGCTCGTCCCCAGCCCCCGCTGAATGGATGGGATGGCAATGGTGACGACGTTGAAGTCGAAGGCCGCGAGGAACACCGCGCACAGCATCACGGCCAGTGCGTACCAGCGTCGAGAGTTCATGGGCCGCGGTGGTGCACGCCGCATGCCAGCTGCCCGCGAACAGACCACCACGCTCCGCGCTAAGTCGCTGTCGGCTTCCGCGCAGTTCTGCTCGACCTTCCGCACCCGGCGCCGCGGGCGTCGCCCGAAGAGCACTGGCCCTCTGGTGCTCGAACACACGGCACCGCCGCGACTTGCTGGGAACGCTGCCAACGGCTGACGGCTGGCACGGGGCGTGCAAATGTTACGGCGCCATGAGAACCACGATCAGTTTGAGCCTGCCCGAACCCGCGTACCTGCGATGCCTTCGCGTCCTCGGGGCGTGGTGGTGCTTGGGCTCGAGCATGCTGCAGCCGCAGGTGCTGATGCGGTACGAGGAGCGTCCATGAAGGCCTTGCACTTCCGCGCGGCGGTTGGGACGGCGGGCGTGATCGCCCTGCTCGCGCTGCACCTCGGGGCCGCCGGCGCGGCGGGCGCGGCGTCCATGACGGCGCGTGCCCTGGTCGTTTCCGATCAGGCGCGCCGCTATCTCACGTTAGCATACGGCTCGCCCACCGAGTTTATGGGCTGCATGATCGGCCAAGTCCACGGGTCCGAGGTGTACGTGCAGCGCATCGCTCCCGCGGACGTGGATCCCAGGCAGTCAACTCGGACCCACGTGCTGCCACGGCAGACGTGCGAAGAGGCAGGATGGGTAGGGACGGTCGGGATGATCCATAGCCACCCGGGAGGCGAGCGCTGCTTCTATTACTTCCCCGGCACCGAGGTTGCCAGCTCGGATGCAGAATCGTTCGCGCGACAGCCGTATCCAGTGGACGCGATCATGTGCGGCGACAGCATCGTGTGGATCGGCCGCGATCGCGCCCAACGGCAACTGCGGCTCACGGATGGGCCGGCCCTGAGGACCGTGGACCACCAACCCGGGAATCGCGTGCACACCGGGACCCTGGCGGCGCGGGGAGAATGAGCGGCCCTATGCGTACCGGGGCGGTCGTGCTGATCGCGGCACTGTGCGCGGCAAGCGCGTGCGCGGGTCCGGGGGCTCCGATCGGCCCAAGTATCCCGGTGGAAGGGGGGGGCGGCGGCGCGGGCGGCGGTACCGCAACTGGCGTGCTGGCGTTTCTCGTTCAGCCGGGCGGTGTCGCTGCCGGCAGCCCCATCAGCCCGGAAGTGAAGGTCGAAGCGCTCGACACGCTCGGCAACGTGCTGACCGATTTCAGCGGCACCGTGCGTGTCGCGCTCGGCTCCAGCGCGTCGGGTGGGAGGCTGAGCGGCACGACCAGCGTCGCTGCCACGTCGGGCGTGGCGTTCTTCGACACGCTCGTGATCAACCAGGCCGGCAGCGGTTACACGCTCGTCGCGTCGGCACCGGGATTCGGAAGCGTCGTGAGCGCACCGTTCCTGGTGTTCGGCGCCACCGGTGCCGCGGCGACCCGCTGAGCCATGACGACTTCCACCAGCACCACTCCCTCCGTCCCACCCGCTTCGTTTGGGACCGCGCTGGGAGCGCTGGAACGCTCGAGCGAATCGCACGACGACGTCACGACGGCGTTGCGCGAGGCGGTGGCAGCCTTGTGGACGATCGCCGCGCAGGCGGCTTCGAGCAATTCGGGCGGCGCGTCCGTCCGGGTCGAGCTGGTGCAACGGGGCAAGCGCATCCTGTCGGTGATCATCCGTCGCGGCCTCGCGTCGGGGGCGTTCCGGCCTCGTTGCAGGCTCTGGGCCGAGCAGGGCCTCCCGCACGCCGTCATGGCCGGCGCCTGTGCCTGTTGGGTGCTCGGTCTGCCTCAAGAGCGATCGCTCTCGGCCGGGGCCGCAGCTGAGGCCGCGCTCGAGGCGCTGCGTCGCTCGTAGAGTTCGTCGCTCGTCGCCTGTCGGCTCCCGCGCACTTCTGCTCGAACTTCAGCACCCTCCGACACCTCTCTCCTGCCGGTGCGTGTCCCCGTAATGCCGCCCAACGCTCGGCGGAGCAGCGGTTTGCGTCAAAGGCCCAGGCCGGCTGGCTGCTGGCACGTGGGGTGCAAAGGCCACTCGACGACCACGATTGCACACACCACAGGAGGAGACGATGCGAACCACACAGCTTCTGACAACGGCGGCAGTGCTCGCGCTGGGGGCCTGCGCCTCGGCAATCAGCGTGCGTACGGCACTCAGTCCCGACGCGAGCCTGCATGGCCTCCGCACGTTCCGGGTCCAGCCGACGCCGCAACCGAAGCTTGCGGGCGCGGTCTCATCGACCAACGACCCGATGCTCGTCAACTCGATCTCGAACCGGGCGCTCCGTAGCGACTTGGCAGGGGAGTTCACGAGTCTAGGCTACGTCGCGACCGACAGTAACCCCGATTTCTGCATCGCGTACTACGCCAGCACCAACCAGAAGCTCGACGTCACCTATTGGGATTACGGGTACGGGTGGCGGCCGGGCTGGTGGAGCGGCTGGGGACGCCGCTGGGGCCGCGGTTGGGGCGGGGACTGGGGGATGGCGAGCGGCCCCGTGGCGACGCAATACACCGAGGGGACGGTGATCGTCGATGTGTTCGATCCCAAGACCAAAGACTTGTTGTGGCGTGGCCAGGGGGTCGCGGCGGTTTCGGACAACCAGGCGCAATACGAGCAGGAGCTCAAGAAGACCGTCGCGGCGATCATCGACAAGTTCCCCGCCGCCGCGACCAAGGTGGGGCTGGCGCAGTGAGGCGCAGGCGTTCGAGCAAAACCCGCACGGGGTGTTGGTGTGGCTGCTGCGGCAGGGTCTCCAGCTGAGCCGACTCGAGATGGAAGCGCTCACGTCCATCAGGCCGTCGGACTTGGGCGGTCTCGCTGACATAATCGACAGACGCCTGCAGAAGGCGTCGCTGAGGAGAGCAACTATGACGCACGCAGTTCGCGACACGGATACGCTTCCCACCGCGCCGCTCGGCACGACCGGCATGCGGATCACGCGCGTCGGCTTCGGCGCGTGGGCGATCGGGGGCGGCGGCTGGACCTTCGCCTGGGGCAACCAGGACGACGCGGATTCGATCGCCGCGATCCGCCACGCCGTCGAGCGCGGCATCAACTGGATCGATACCGCGGCCGTATACGGACTCGGCCACTCCGAGGAGATCGTGGCCCGCGCGCTGCGCGACATTCCGGCCGACGACCGACCCTACGTCTTCACCAAAGCCGGCCTGGTCTGGGACGACCGCAACCGCGCGGCCGCACCACGCCGCATCGGCGATCCGCTGAGCCTGCGCCGCGAGGTAGACGCATCGCTCCGCCGGCTCGACGTCGAGCGCATCGACTTGTACCAGATGCACTGGCCCGCCGAGGATGGCACTCTGCTCCAAGACTACTGGGGCACGCTCTTGCAGCTGAAAGAGGAAGGGAAGGTCCGTGCCGTCGGGCTCTCCAATCACGACGTGCGGCAGCTCAATGCCGCCGAGCGGGTCGGGCACGTGGACACGCTGCAGCCGCCGTTCTCGGCGATCCACCGAGAGGTCGCGGCGGCGGAGCTTCCCTGGTGCGCGGCGCACCGCACGGGGGTCATCGTCTACAGCCCGATGCAGTCGGGCCTGCTCACGGGCGCCTTCAGCGTCGAGCGCGCTGCCCGGCTGGGTGCGGACGACTGGCGCTCCCGCTCTCCCGACTTTACGGGCCTTGGGCTGCGCCGCAATGTCGCGCTGGCGGACGCGTTGCGACCGATCGCGCAGCGGCACGGCGCGACGGTCGCCGCCGTGGCGGTGGCGTGGGCGCTCGCATGGACGGGCGTGACGGGAGCCATCGTCGGCGCGCGGTCCCCCGATCAGGTGGACGGCTGGATCGGCGCTGCCAGTCTCGAGCTGACCGACACCGACCTGGACGACGTCTCCGTCGCCATCAGACGGACCGGCGCGGGCACCGGACCGGTCCGGCCGTGAAGCCCGTGTCCCGCGCCAGCACACTGCTCGCTGCGTTGTTGGCGGCGGTCACCGCGACGCTCGAAGGCCAGCGCCGGGCGCCGCTCGTTCTGCTCGACAATGCGATCGAGTCGCTGGTCCACGACGTATCACCCAGCATCGTGCAGGTCCTCGTCACGGGGATCGGGCCTGTGCCGGCCCCGGGCCGCACGTTGGCGGTCGCCCACGAGCAGGTGATCGGGTCCGGGGTGATCGTAGACTCCGCCGGCTTCATCATTACCAACGCGCACGTGGTCGCCGGTGCGCAACGCGTCGAGGTGATCGTGACGCCGTCCCGCACGGCGGACGGTGGGCGGCTCCCGCCCCGCGGCGCCCCCCTCCTCGCCGCGCGCATCATCGGGCTGGATCGGGTGACCGACCTGGCGGTGTTGAAGGTCGACACGACCGGACTGGCGGCCCTCCCGTTCGGCGACTCGGACCGGCTCCACGAAGGGCAACTCGTGCTCACGTTCGGAAGCCCGGCGGGACTCGCGAACTCGGTCACGATGGGCGTGGTCAGCTCGGTCGCGCGCGAGGTCGATCCGGACCGGCCGGTCGTCTATATCCAGACGGATGCGCCCATCAACCCGGGAAACTCGGGTGGCGGCCTGGTGAGCGCCGACGGCGCGCTCGTCGGGATCAATACCTTCATCCTGTCGCAGAGCGGTGGCAGTGAGGGGCTCGGCTTCGCGATCCCCAGCAACATGGCGGCCTTCGTCTACCGGCAGCTCCGGGCATACGGCCACGTACACCGCGGCGTGATCGGGATGACGGGGCAGGAGATCACGCCGGTGCTCGCCAGGGGCCTGGGACTGCCGCGCGACTGGGGGATCCTCGTCGCGGACGTGGCGTCCGACGGGCCGGCGGCGAGCGCTGGATTGGAGAGCGGCGACGTCGTCGTGGGACTGAACGGAAGGCCGGTCGCGACCCTCGCCCAGTTCGTGGCCGACGTGACGATGAGGAGTGCCGGTCGCCCCGTGCAGCTCGACGTGCTGCGCGGTGCCGCGACACTCACGGTGCGCGTCCCCGTGTCCGAGCAACGGGACAGCCTCGATCGGATCATGACTTCGCTCGATCCCGAGCGGAACCTGGTCCGGAAGATCGGGGTGCTCGGCGTAGGGATCGACTCAAACGTGGCGGGACTCATGTCCGGGCTGCGGATCCGGAGCGGCGTCCTCGTCGTCGCACAGGCCCTGGACGCCGGGGGTGCGCAGACCGGGCTCTCGGCGGGAGACGTCATCCATACGGTGAACCGCACGCCGGTCGGAACTCTCGACGAGCTCCGCGCCGCGCTGCGCGGGCTCAAATCGGGCGACGCGGTCGTGCTCGGTATCGAGCGCGAAGGCGGCCTGCTGTTCCTGCCGTTCGAGCTCAACTGATGCTTCGGCGCCCCGTGCTGTGGTTCGCGCTCGCCCTGATCGCGTGGCTTCCTGGACGCGGCGCCGGTCAACAGCCGATGGTCGCTGTGGACGGGACCTCCGACACGGCGACGTACGGGGTGCGTCTGTCGCTCCAGACCGTCGTCGCGCAAACGCTCGCCCACAGCCCGGCCGTTGTCAGTGCCGCTGGCACGGTGCGCGACGCGGCCGCCCTCCGGCGCGTGACGCTCGGCGCCTACCTTCCCAGCGTCTCGCTCAATTCGAGCGCCGGCTGGACCGATCAATCCCTTGCGACCACCGGTGTGTCGGGCTCCGGTCTCGGGAGCACGCTGAACGCGTACGGTGCTGGACTCGCGGCCGCGGTGGACGTCTTCACGGGCGGCCGGCGCGGCGCGCAACGGAGCCAAGCCGAGGCGATCAGCCAAGCCGCGGATGCCGGGCTGGTGCAGCAACGGTACGCCACGATCTTGCTCGCCAGACAGAGTTACTACGACGTGCTGCGCGCGCACGAGCTCGTGCGCGTGGCCGCGGAATTCGTCGCGCAGGCCGAGCTGGGCCTCGGGTACGCCCGCGACCGTCTCGCCGCCGGCACGGCCACGCGGGCGGACGTGCTGCTCGCCGAGCTCTCGCTGTCGACGGCCCGCCGGCAGCAGCTCGCCGCGCGCGATACACTGAGCACGACCAGCGCCGCCCTCGGCCGGCTGGTCGGCGCGAACGGGTCCGTCGATGCGGACCCCTTGACCACGCTCGAGCCCACCCCGCTCGCGCTCAGCGACTCGGGGGTGCTCGCACTGGCGCCGGCGGCCGCACCGGTGGTCGTGAACGCGCAAGCACTGGCGAACGCCGGTACTGCGGCCGTCCGCGCCTCCGAGACTCAGTACCTCCCGACGATCTCGCTCGGCGCCGGCTACAACTGGTCGAACAACGGGCGCGTCAGCGGAGCGCTGCCGTCGGGCTGGATCGTCGCGTTCACCACGTCGTTCCCGCTCTTCAACGGGTTCGTGCGCGAGGCATCCGTCACGCAAGCGAAGGTGGCCGCCGATGTAGCGACCGCGACCTCGGCGGACACCAAACGCTTCGTGCGTGCCGAGGCACAGCGGCTGCTCGGCAGCCTCCACGTCGCCGAGCAGGACATCACGCTGACCCTCGACGCCGTGCGGCTCGCCGGCGAAGATCTGCGCGTCATCCAGGCGCGGTATCGCGCCGGCATCGCGACGATCCTCGACGTGCTCACTTCCCAGACCGCTCTCATTCAGGCCGAGCTCGATCTCGTGAGCGCGCGGTTCAGCCATCAGGTCGCCCGGGCTTCGCTCGAAGCGCTGCTCGGACGGGACCTATGAGGTACCAGCCATGATGTGGATCGTGCGTGTCGCGCTGCGGCGTCCCTACACCTTCGTCAGCGGGGCCATCCTGGTCCTCATCGCCGGGCTGGTGGCGATCATGACGACGCCGGTAGACATCTTCCCCGCGATCCCGCTCCCGGTCGTCACGGTGATCTGGCAGTACAACGGCATGTCGCCGGAAGATATGGAGGAGCGGTTCGTTTCGATCCTCGAGCGGTCCTACTCGGTCACCGTCAACGACATCGAGCACATCGAGTCACAATCATTGACCGGTGTCGCGGTGATCAAGGTCTTCTTCCAGCCGACTGCCGACGTGGCGACCGGCGTGGCCCAGCTCACCGCCGTGTCTCAGAGCAACACCAGGACGCTGCCGCCCGGGACAACGCCACCGATCATCCTGCGCTTCAATGCGACCGACGTGCCGGTCCTCCAGATCGGCGTCGGGAGTAGCACGATGTCGTCGGCCGAGCTCAACGACTACGTGCTCAATGTCGTCCGCCCGCCGCTCGCGTCGGCGCAAGGCGCGTCTATCCCGTACCCCTACGGGGGCGCGCCCCGGCTGATCAATGTCGACCTCGATCTGGCTCGGCTGTACGCGAAGGGGCTCTCTCCGTCAGACGTGAGTGCCGCCGTCAACGCGGAGAACGTCATCCTGCCGGCGGGGTCGGCGAAGCTGGGGACGCGCGAATACAACGTGCGCCTGAACTCGAGCCCGGACGTCGTTGCGCAGCTGAACGACATGCCGATCAAGCAGGTCAACGGGGCGATGGTGTACATCCGGGACGTCGCGCAGGTCCGCGATGGTGCCGGCGTGCAGACCAACATCGTGCGCCAGAATGGCGCGCGCGGCGTGTATCTCACGCTCCTCAAGACCGGCCACGCGTCGACCCTCGCGGTGGTCAACCAGGTGAAGGCGCTCCTCGCTCAGATCAAACCCTCACTCACGCCGGGACTCGACATGCAGTATCTGGCGGACCAGTCGCTCTTCGTCCGCGCCTCGATCTCGGGCGTCGTCCGTGAAGCAGTGATCGCCGCGTGTCTCACGGCGTTGATGATCCTCCTCTTTCTGGGGAGCTGGAGGAGCACGCTCATCATCGCGACCTCGATTCCGCTCTCGATCCTCTGTTCCATCATCTGCCTCGCGGCACTGGGACAGACGCTCAACGTCATGACGCTGGGTGGGCTCGCGCTCGCGGTAGGCATCCTGGTGGACGACGCGACGGTCGAGATCGAGAACGTGAACCGGAACGCGGCGGAGGGAAAGGAGATCTTGCAGGCCATCGTGGACGGCGCGGCGCAGATCGCGACCCCCGCCTTCGTCTCCACGATCTCCATCTCGATCGTCTTCGTGCCGCTGTTCTTCCTCAGCGGTCCCGCGGCGGCGCTGTTCCGGCCGCTGGCCATGGCGGTGGTGTTCGCGGTCATCGCCTCGTACCTCCTGTCCCGGACCATCGTGCCCACGATGGCACGCTACCTCCTCGCCTCCGACGCGCACCGCCTGGCCCTGGCGCGTCACGCAGCGGAGAGTGGCGCCGCCCCTCCGCCCGAGCCGCGCGATCCGATCCACCGGGCGAGCGCGCGGTTCGACGTTCTCTTCGAGCGCTTCCGGGCGGCTTACGGCGGGCTACTCGCGTGGGCGCTGGGGCATCGGCGCGTGGTCGTCGGGGTCGCCGGCGGCTTCGTCGCGCTCTCCCTGGTCCTGGTCCCATTCGTCGGTGAGGACTTCTTCCCCACGACCGACGCGGGCTCTTTCCAACTCCATCTGCGGGCCCCCCCCGGGACGCGGGTGGAGCAGACGGAGCTCATCGTCGCCGACGTGGAGCGCGCCGTCCGGCGGGTGATCCCGCCGGACCAGCTGAGCCTGATTCTCAGCAACGTCGGCATCAACCGGAACGCGATCAATCTGGCGACCAGCAGCAGCGCCACCATCAACGCGGCGGACGCCGATCTGTTCGTCCAGCTCGGGCCGAACCGGCGCGGCTCGACCTGGGACTACGTTCGGCGGCTTCGCGCCATGCTCCCGAACGACTTTCCCGGCGTCACCTTCTTCGCCGTGCCGGCGGACATCGTGAACCAGGTGCTCAATCTCGGACTGCCAGCCCCGCTCGACGTCCAGGTCGTCGGGCCGAACAAGATGGCCGACTATCAGACCGCCACCCGTCTCGCGGCCCAGATTCGGCGGATCCCCGGCGCGGTCGACGTCCGCGTGCAGCAAGTCGCGAACTACCCGGACCTGATGTTCTCAGTGGACCGGACCCTGGCGCAGCAGATGGGGCTCACGCAGCGCGCGGTGGCGAGCGATCTCCTCGTCTCGCTGAGTTCGAGCGCGCAGACGGCGCCGAACTTCTGGCTCAACCCGCAGACCGGGATCAGCTATACCGTGCAGGTCATGACGCCACCCGACAAAGTCACCTCGTTCGAGGGGATGACCAACACTCCGGTGACGGCGCCCGGTCTCTCGACACCGCAGCTGTTCGGCAACCTGGTGACGGCGCGGCGCCAGACCTCGCTCGGCGTGGTGAACCACTACAACCTGCGGCCGGTGTCCGACGTCTATGCGGCCCCGGACCAGAGAGACCTCGGCGGCGTCGCCGCGGACGTCGACCGGGTCATCGCCCAGATGCGGCCGTCGCTCCCCAAAGGAACGAACATCGTCTTGCGGGGCCAGGTGGCGAGCATGCGGTCGTCCTTCCTGGGGCTTGGGTTAGGGGTGCTCTTCGCCATGGTGCTCGTGTACCTCTTGCTCGTGATCAACTTCCAGTCCTGGCTCGACCCGTTGGTGATCGTCACGGCGCTGCCGGGGGCGCTCGCGGGTGTCGTCTGGATGCTCTTCACCACCCAGACCACGTTCAACGTGCCGTCGCTGATGGGCACCATCATGTCGCTCGGCGTCGCCACCGCCAACAGCGTGCTGCTCATCACCTTCGCTGATGACCAGCGTCTGGAAGGTCGCTCTGCGCTCGAGGCGGCGCTCAATGCCGGCTTCGTACGCCTCCGGCCCGTCTGCATGACAGCGCTCGCGATGATCATCGGCATGCTGCCGATGGCGCTTGGGCTGGGCGAAGGGGGCGAGCAGAACGCCCCGCTCGGCCGCGCCGTGATCGGCGGGCTGCTCGTCGCCACGTGCTTCACCCTGGTGGTCGTGCCGGTGCTGTACAGCATCCTGCGCGTCGCACCGCCTACACCATCGATTGTCATCCCGGAGGGACACGCATGAACGCCGTACCAGAGCTGATGGAGCAACCCCACGCGCCCTCCGCTCCGCGTCGCCGGCGGTTCAGGACGTTCGGCGGCGCGATCGTCGGGGCCGTCTTGGCGGCGGCCCTCCTGGCCGGCACCGTGCCACGGGTGGCGCGGCAGCGCCGGCTGGCGGACGCGGCCGCCGCCGTCGCTGTCACGCTACCCACGGTGAGCGTGACGACGGTAACGCACGACACGAGCCCGTCGAGCGTCAGTCTTCCGGGCGCCCTCACGGCGGTGCAGACCGCCGCCATCTACGCACGGACTCCAGGTTACGTGCGCCGGCGATATGTCGATATCGGCAGTCGCGTGCGGGCGGGTCAGCTCTTGGCCGATATCGACGCGCCCGACCTCGATCAGCAAGTGGCGCAAGCGCGGGGCGTGGTCTTTCAGACGCGGGCAGCGCAGGAGCTCGCGCAGGCGAACCTGGTGCGCTGGCGGGCGCTGGCCGTCGACAGTGCGGTGACGGCCCAGGAAGTCGATCAGATGCAGGCCGCCTTCAACGAGGCGGTGGCCAACTCGAATAGCGCGGAGGCCAACCTGCAGCGGCTGGTGCAGCTGCAGGTCTATGAGCGGGTGGTCGCGCCGTTCGCCGGCGTGATCACGGCGCGCAACGTGGACGCCGGGACCCTGGTCGGAACGGCGGGCGGCGTGAGCGGCACGCTGACTGCAGCTACCGGGAGCGCGCCAGGGAGCCTGTTCACGCTGGTGCAGACGGACACGCTGAGCGTGTATGTGACCGTGCCTGAAGACAACGCCGCGGCCGTGGCGATCGGGAAGCCTGCCGTGGTCACCGTGCCCGCGCTCCCCGGCGACACGCTGCGCGGGCGGGTGGCGCGCACCGCCGGCGCGCTCGATGCCACCGCCCGTACCCTGCTCACGGAGGTGCGGGTGGCCAACCCAACGGGGGTATTCCTGCCCGGGATGTATGCCCAGGTGCAGCTTGCACTCGGCGCGGGCACGCCGCCGCTGCGCGTGCCCGCCACGGCCCTAGTCATCCGCGACGGCCCGCCGCAGGTCGTGACGGTGGGTCCCGATTCGACGGTGCGGTATCAGACGGTGACCATCGGCCGCGATCTCGGGAGCTGGGTCGAGGTCACGGGGGGGCTCGCGGAGGGCAGCGTGGTGGTTGTCAATCCTGCCGATGATCTGCGCGACGGGGCCCGCGTGCGCGTGGTGCCGGCACGATGAGCGCGAAGCACGAATTCCTGGGGCCAGGGCGGCCCCGGGGCCACTTATGACCGGGAGACAACAATGACTTGCACCAATGGACTCTTCTTGGCCCTCAGTCTCGCCGCGGCCGTCGTGGGTTGCACGCGCGCGGCGGGCGATTCAGCAGCACGACGGACTGGCGGCGCTGCGGACGAGCCGTTCATCGCCGCCAGCGGTGCCGCAATGGAGCAGATGATGAAGGCCATGGCAATCCGGCCCTCCGGTGATGTGGACCGTGATTTC
>WNEY01001018.1_pt1 | contig 19052 bp, 22 predicted proteins | sample 5400531 | NCBI WGS metagenome assembly WNEY01 (sample SAMN13153338, study PRJNA577476) | soil metagenome | isolation source: 200 cm saprolite under Douglas fir tree site 1 | place: USA:California | collected 2015-04-18
GATCGCCGCCGGCGGCCGGCCGGAGGAGAGAGCGAAGATGGTGTCGCGAGCAGGGGACGGCATCCGCAGGGTTTAGCTCGGATGTCCCATCAGCGAAATGCGGCGAAGCCCGCCGCCTCACAATCGGCGGGGGCGTCCGTGCAATCGCATCGGACCTTGTAGGGTGCGTAAAGCGAAGCGTGCGCACGCTGACAATGCACCCGACGTCTGCCATTGCATTGCGTGTGCGTCATCAGCGTAATACAGTGCGCAAATGAAGACCCTGACCGTCCGCCTGCCCGAAGCGCTGATAGCCCAGATCGACGCCGAGTCGCGACGGCGCAAGCTGTCGAAATCCGACGTCGTGCGCGAACGCCTGAGCCGCACCGACCGAAAACGCCCGCAGCCCCCTGCGACATTTGAAGCAATCGCAGACCTGATTGGCTCGGTGGACGGGCTGCCGGCGGACCTGGGCGCCCGCAAGAAGCACTACCTCAAGGCAACGGGCTATGGCCGCAAGCGTCATCGTTGACGCCAGCTTTCTGGTTACCCTGCTCAGCCGGCGCGAAACCAACCACCGTTGGGCGGCCGGCCAAGCTCTGCGATCTCCGCCGCCTTGGAAAACCTGCGAGGCGGCGCTGTCGGAGGCCTTCCACCTGCTCGGGCGTCGCCGCGCGCCCGCGCTCGCGGAGCTGCTGCGCCGGCGCGCATTGCTTTGCGCGTTTCATCTGGGCGAGGACATCGAGGAGGTGCTCGCGCTGATGCGGAAATATCATGACGTGCCGATGAGTTTTGCCGACGCTTGCCTTGTCCGCATGACGGAGCTGTTGTCGGATCCGCTGCTGTTGACCACCGATGCCGACTTTCGCATCTACCGCAGGCATAGCCGGCAGACCGTCCCATCTGTCATGCCGAGCCGATAGTTCCCCTCGAACCGGCTTGAACGAAGCTTCCGGCCGGGCATTATCCCGGCATGACCGCCCAAAACACCACCCACGAAAATCGCCTCGCCCAGGAGACGAGCCCATACCTGCTGCAGCATCGGCACAATCCCGTCGACTGGTGGCCGTGGGGGCCGGACGCGCTGACGGAGGCCAAGCGCAGCAACAAGCCGATCCTGCTCTCGGTCGGCTACGCGGCCTGTCATTGGTGCCACGTCATGGCGCACGAGAGCTTCGAGGACGACGCCACCGCGCAGGTGATGAACGACCTCTTCGTCAACATCAAAGTCGACCGCGAGGAGCGCCCCGACATCGATCAGATCTACATGTCGGCGCTGCATCACCTGGGCGAGCACGGCGGCTGGCCGCTCACCATGTTCCTGACCTCCGCCGGCGAGCCGTTCTGGGGCGGCACCTATTTCCCCAAGACCTCGCGCTACGGCAAGCCCGCCTTCGTCGACGTGTTGCGCGAGGTCGAGCGCGTCTATCGGCAGGAGCCGCAGAGCGTCGAGCAGAACCGCAGCGCGCTGATGGCGCGCCTGGCCGAGAGCGCCCGGCCGCAGGGGCGCGTGGTGATCGGCGTCCCGGAGCTCAACCGCGCCGCCCAGCAGATCGCCGGCCTGATCGATCCGGTCCATGGCGGCATGCGCGGCGCGCCGAAATTCCCGCAGCCGATGATGCTCGAATTCCTGTGGCGCGCGGGCAGGCGGCAGAACGATCCACGCTATTTCGCGCTGGTCGAGCTTTCGCTCGCGCGCATGTGCGAGGGCGGCATCTACGATCACCTCGGCGGCGCCTTCTCCCGCTACTCGGTCGACGAGCGTTGGCTGGTGCCGCACTTCGAGAAGATGCTGTACGACAACGCACAGCTGCTCGAGCTGCTCGCGCTCGCCTACCAGCGCTCGGCCAATGACCTATTCCGCACCCGCGCGCGCGAGACCGTCGCTTGGCTCGAGCGCGAGATGACCACCGAGGGTGGGGCGTTCAGCGCATCGCTCGACGCCGACTCGGAAGGCGAGGAGGGGAAGTTCTACGTCTGGTCGCTCGCAGAGATCGAGGACGTCCTCGGCAAGGACGATGCTGCGTTCTTTGCTGCACATTACGACGTGACTCCCGCGGGCAATTTCGAAGGACACAATATTCTGAATCGTCTCAAGCACTTACCGCGCAGCATGGAAGAAGAGGAAAGGCTCGCGCCGATGCGCGCCAAGCTGCTCGAAGCGCGCGCCAAGCGGGTGCGGCCTGGGCTCGACGACAAGGTGCTGGCGGACTGGAACGGGCTGATGATCGCCGGCCTGGTCAATGCCGGCGTGCTGCTCGGCGAGCCCGCCTGGCTCCAGCTGGCGGCGCGCGCCTTCATGTTCATCGCCGCCAGGATGGCGCATGGCGACCGGCTCGGCCATTCGTGGCGCGAGGGCAGGCTGCTGATTCCCGGTCTCGCCTCCGACCACGCGGCGATGATCCGGGCAGCGCTCGCGCTCTACGAGGCGACCGGCGAGCGCGACTATCTCGAGCGCGCGCTGGCCTGGCAGGGGACGCTCGACCGGCACTATGCCAACCCGGATACCGGCGGCTACTTCCTGACCGCCAACGACGCCGAAGGCCTGGTGGTGCGTCCGAGCGCCACCACCGACGACGCCATCCCGAATCCCAACGCGGTCGCGGCGCAGAACCTGGTGCGGCTTGCGGCATTTTCAGGCCAGCACGCATGGCGCGATCAGGTCGACAGGCTGTTTGCCGGAATCTTCGCCGGCGCGGGCGAGAACCTGTTCGGGCACCTGGCGCTGCTCAACGCGCTCGATCTGCGCCTGCGCGCCGCCGAGATCGTGGTCGCCGGCAGGGGAACACGCGCGGACGAGCTGCTCGCGGCCGCTCTCAAGCAACCGTTCATCGATCGCATCGTGTTGCGTGCGCCATCCGCCGATGCGCTGCCGGCGTCGCATCCGGCGCAGGCCAAGCTTGCCGCCGTGTCCGATGCCGCCGCCTTCGTCTGCGCTGGCGAAACCTGCTCGCTGCCGGTGACGACGCCCGACGCGATCGCCGAGACGGTTGCGGCGATGTGGCGCTGACAACAAATTGAATCAGTCCAATCTTATCGTCACGCGCGGCAACCGAGCTTGCCCGGCTTGGACGAGTCGGTTTATGACTCCGCGGCGGTTCGCGGAGGCAACAACTCAACCGATTTCCCAGATCTTCTGATTCGACTTACCGATCGACGAAAGGATTTCGTATCGTCACGCCCTGAATCTTCTGACCATCCTGCATGTCTTCCGAATAGAGCACCGTGCAGCCGGCCAAGCTTGCGGCCGCAACGATCAATCCGTCGTAGAATGACAGCTGGAAGCGCTCCACTAGGTCGACCGCCAAGTCGTGTGTCTTTTCCGAAAGCGGCTCCACCGAGCAAATGGCGCGGACCACCGACAGGGCTTCACGAATCTCCGGCCAACCCATAGCGAATTTGCGCGACGCGACGGATGCAAACTCGTTGAGAACCTGGACGCTGATCACCCCGCCGGCAGCAATCAATGCCTCGGCGCGAGCCGCCCTCGCCGTATCGCCCGACATGAGATGGAGCAACACATTCGTGTCGAGGAAGACGTCAGCCGCGCTCATTCGCTTCGAGCCGATCGAAACGGAATCCTGCCGGCATCCGGCCGCGGAACTTCCGCAACCTCCTCAAGAGTTCCCGCGGTGCAGGAGTCCTCTCGACCTCGAGCGACCGTGACCCGACGACATGGATGTCAACCGAGTCGCCTTCTTTCAGCTTGAGCGCTTCGACCACCGATCGGGGAAGACGGATAGCCAGACTATTTCCCCACTTTGCCACCTGCATGAGGGCACCAAGATATACATGGTCTATTAATGTATATCCTACCGATTGCCGCTGCGGCGGTCAACATCCACCCGATCAGGCATTCATGAACTCCGCTTTGGCTTTCTCGATCGCCATTTTCGGCGACCCGGACATGGCGCCCCTTGCACTTCTTCTAGCATTGACTACAATGCCATCATTGCTATCAAAGAGAGACTGCCATGGCCAGCATCATGATTCGCAATCTGGACGATGGCCTCAAGCGCAAGCTCAGGATCCGCGCGGCCCAGCACGGCCGATCGATGGAGGAGGAAGCGCGCAATATCCTGCGGAGTGCGCTGCTGGAAAAAATCGGCAAACCCACCAGCCTCTATGAGGCAATCCGTCGCCGGATTGCCCCCCTGGGCGGCGTCGACTTGGATATTCCTCGCCGCCAACCCCTGCGTGAACCGCCGCGCTTCGACCAATGATCGTGCTCGATACCAATGTCGTGTCGGAAATACTGCGCGCCACGCCGGCGGATTCGGTGAGGCACTGGATCGAGTCGCAACTCGCGACCGATCTATACACGACTGCCATCTGCGAGGCGGAGATGCTTTACGGCGTCGCCCTGATGCCCGCCGGACGCCGCCGCACAGCGCTGGGGCAGGCCGTCGCGGCAATATTTGCCGAAGACTTCTCGGGTCGTGTGCTGGCTTTCGACAGCCCGGCAGCACAAGCGTTTGCGGAGCTCGCGACCGTACGGCGGCGATCCGGACGACCGATTTCGCAATTCGACGCGCAGATCGCCGCCATCGCGGCATCGCACGGCGCCACTGTGGCAACACGTGATCTTGACGATTTCGCCGACTGCGGCGTGAAAGTCGTCAGTCCGTGGGAGCCGTGAAATCCCGCGATCAAGACCTCAAGCGTTCATCGACTCGAAGAAGTCGGCGTTGCTCTTGGTGTTGCGCAGCTTGTCGAGCAGGAAGTCGATGGCGTCCATCGTGCCCATCGGATTGAGGATGCGGCGCAGGATATACATCTTCTTGAGCTGATCGGGCGCAACCAGCAGCTCTTCCTTGCGGGTGCCGGAGCGCGTGATGTCCATCGCCGGGAACGTGCGCTTGTCGGCCACCTTGCGGTCGAGAATGATTTCCGAATTGCCGGTGCCCTTGAACTCCTCGAAGATCACCTCGTCCATGCGGCTGCCGGTATCGATCAGCGCGGTGGCGATGATGGTGAGCGAGCCGCCTTCCTCGATGTTGCGCGCCGCGCCGAAGAAGCGCTTCGGCCGCTGCAACGCGTTGGCGTCGACACCGCCGGTGAGCACCTTGCCGGAGGAGGGCACCACGGTGTTGTAGGCGCGCCCGAGCCGGGTGATCGAATCGAGCAGAATCACCACGTCGCGGCTGTGCTCGACCAGGCGCTTGGCTTTCTCGATCACCATCTCGGCGACTTGCACGTGACGCGATGCCGGCTCGTCGAAGGTCGAGGACACCACCTCGCCCTTAACCGAGCGCTGCATGTCGGTGACTTCCTCCGGGCGCTCGTCGATGAGCAGCACGATCAGATAGCACTCCGGGTGATTGGCGGTGATGGCATGCGCGATGTTCTGCAACAACACGGTCTTGCCGGTGCGCGGCGGCGACACGATCAACGCGCGCTGGCCCTTGCCGATCGGCGCCACGATGTCGATCACGCGCGGGGAGAGATCCTTCTTGGTCGGATCTTCGTGCTCCATGCGCAGCCGCTCGTCGGGATAGAGCGGCGTCAAGTTGTCGAAGTTGACTTTGTGGCGCGCCTTCTCGGGGTCCTCGAAGTTGATGGTGTTGACCTTGAGCAGCGCGAAATAGCGCTCGCCCTCCTTGGGCGAGCGGATGTGCCCGTCGATGGTGTCGCCGGTGCGCAATCCGAAGCGGCGGATCTGCGAGGGCGAGACGTAGATGTCGTCCGGGCCCGGCAGGTAATTTGCATCGGGCGAACGTAGAAAGCCGAAGCCGTCGGAGAGCACCTCGACGACGCCTTCGCCGACGATGTCGGTTTCGCGCGCAGAGAGTTGCTTGAGGATGCCGAACATCAGCTCCTGCTTGCGCATGGTGCTGGCGTTCTCGACTTCGAGCTCTTCGGCAAAAGAGACGAGCTCGGCCGGAGTCTTGGCCTTGAGGTCTTGGAGCTTCATTTCCCGCATGCGGGTAGTCCTAATGGAGGGGATCGGCGACGACTGAAAAGGGCAGCCGATCGGTACTGGGAGGAGGGGAGTTGCAGGTCTTGGGGCGAGCTTCAGGCCGTCGGGCCCGATGCAGCGGCCGGTCCCATCACACGGGCCGGCACTCGGATGCATCTGCCTGCGTTTCTGGAGATCAACGAAAGATATGAAAAGACGGTTCCGGGCGCAAGTGCCGTTCACGTGATGTGCACGGCGGAGAAGCGCCCGTCAGGCGCGCAAAGTCGTCCGATCCGGCCTCCTATCTCTCGTTAACATATTGATTATAAACGATTGTTCGTCATCACCTCGCTCCCTCGGAGGGCGCCCCTAAAACGGCTTCACCACGACCAGGATCACCATGCCGATCATCAGGATGGTGGGGATTTCGTTGACGATTCGATAGAATTTCTGCGAATGCCAGTTCGCGTCCAGGGCGAAATCGCGCACCCAGCGCACGAAGAACCCGTGCAGGCCGAACAATATCAGCGCGAGCGCGACCTTCGCCTGCAGCCAACCCGCCGCGTACCAGCCGCCCGACCAGGTGAGCCACAGCCCGAGCGCCCAGCTCACCACCATGGCGGGATTGATGATCACGGTGAGCAGCCGCCGCTCCATCACCTTGAACGTCTCGGACTGCTTGGATCTCGGCTCGGCCTCGCAGTGATAGACGAACAGCCGCGGCAGGTAGAGCATCCCCGCCATCCAGGCGATGATCGCGATGACGTGCAACGCCTTGAGCCACGGATAGAGCCCGGACGGTTGCCACCACACGAGCACACTGGCCACCACCACGGTGATCGCCACCGCGATCGCCGCCCCCAGCGCTCGCTTTGAGGTTCCCTGCACCGATCAGCTCCGTGCGCCGCGCACGCGCGCCAGCATGCGCTCCACATGGGCGATCGGCGTCTGCGGCAGAATGCCGTGTCCGAGATTGAAGATGAAAGGTCTCTCGCCGAAGGCCTCTAGCACCGCGTCGACCGCGCGGTCGAGCGCAGCGCCGCCGGCGACCAGCACCAACGGATCGAGATTGCCTTGCACCGGCATGCGCCACTGGATTTGATCACGCGCGAACGATAGATCGACCATCCAATCGAGCCCCACCGCATCGACTGGAACCTGCTCGACATAGCGCAGCAGCCCGGCACCGACCCCGCGCGGAAAGCCGATGATCTTCGCAGCCGGTACCACCGCACGGACTTTCGCCACGATGCGTTGCGTCGGCTCGATGCACCAGCGGCCGAACTCCTCAGCCGGCAGGACCCCCGCCCACGTGTCGAAGATTTGCACGGCTTCGGCGCCGGCTTGCAGCTGCCCGATCAGATAGCCCGCCGAGGCATCGACCAGGGTATCGATGAGCGCTGCAAACCCGTCAGGATCCTCATAGGCGAACAAGCGCGCCGGCGCCTGGTCAGGCGTGCCATGGCCGGCGATCATGTAGCTCGCAACCGTCCACGGTGCCCCACAGAAGCCCAGCAGTGCGACGGGAGCGGCGAGGCTTTGCCTGACCAACCGGATGGTCTCGTAGACCGGCGCAAGCGTCTCCTGGTCGATCTCGGTCTTGAGCCGCGCCAACGCACTACGATCCTTGATCGCGTCGAGTTGCGGACCCTCGCCAACCGAATACCTCACCGGTTGGCCGAGCGCATACGGAATCACCAGAATATCCGAGAACAGAATCGCCGCATCGAACCCAAAGCGGCGCACCGGCTGCAAGGTCACTTCTGCCGCAAGCTCCGGCGTGAAGCACAGCTTCAGGAAATCGCCGGCCTTTTCGCGCACCGCCCGATATTCCGGCAGGTACCGTCCGGCCTGCCGCATCAGCCAGATCGGCGGTGGCCATCTCACCTGATGATCGAGCACGTCGAGGATCGACTTGTTCACTGCGAATCCAATTCGTTCGTCCTTCCTAAAACTAACTTAAAGACTCTTGTTATTGTGATTATTAGGTAGTTGATTTGACTCATACATTTTCATCCACACGCCACGCAGGTCCCATGCAGTTATGCCGGCTTTTGTGGACATCGGCGGGTATCGTCGTAGCGTGCATCGAATGCGTGATCCGCTTGCGTTGCTTGCTAGCTTTGGATGCCATCGTCCACGCCCTATCCACATGTAACCATCATACGCGGCACTACCTCTTGATCATGTCCCCGCTGGCAGTCATGTGGACGGCTCGAGCAGTTATGGGCGAGGCGGTCTTGCGCCGGCGTCCAAGCCATGGCCTTCTCCCCTCAAATCCACAGCAATCCAGTGCTCTCAGTGGTCCATCATGTCGCAGCGCTCCGGCAGCTATTTCCACCTGCACCTCGTGTCGGACGCGACCGGCGAGACGCTGACGACTGTGGCGCGCGCGGCGACCGCACAATACACCAAGGTCTTGCCGGTCGAGCACGTCTATCCGCTGGTGCGCACCCAGAAGCAGCTCGACCGTGTGCTCGCCGAAATCGACGAATCGCCGGGCATCGTGCTTTACACGTTGCTTGAGGACGATCTGGTCGGTCGGCTCGAGAACCATTGTCGCGAATCGGGACTGCCTTGCCTGTCCATTCTCGGACCGGTGCTGCAACTCCTCCGAGCCTATCTGGGGACCGAGACCTCGCACCGCGTCGGTGCCCAGCACACGCTCAATGCCGACTATTTCAAGCGCATCGATGCGCTCAACTACACCATGCTGCATGATGACGGCCAGCACATCGAAGACCTCGAAGAGGCTGATGTGGTGCTGGTCGGCGTCTCACGCACCTCGAAGACGCCGACCTCGATCTATCTGGCAAACCGCGGCGTGAAGACTGGCAATGTTCCGCTGGTGCCTGGCGTGACGGTCTCCAGCCAGGTGGAGCAACTTTCGCGTCCGTTGGTGGTCGGGCTCTTCGCCAGCCCCGAGCGGATCGTACAAATCCGCCAGAACCGCCTGCTCGGGCTCAAGGCGCATCATGACGACGACCAGTACATCGATCGCAAGGCGGTTGCCGAGGAAGTAGCGCTTTCGCGCCGCCTGTGCGCCAAGCACAACTGGCCGATCATTGACGTAACTCGCCGCTCGATCGAAGAGACCGCAGCCGCCGTGATGAAGCTGCTCACCGAGCGTCGCCGGCAGCCGGTGGCATAATGCCGCTTTGGCTTGCCGCACGGCCGTTGGTGCTGGCATCGAAGAGCGCAATCAGGCGCACGATGCTCACGGACGCGGGTATTCCGGTCGAGATCGCCCCGGCCGACATCGACGAGCGGGCCCTCGAAAACCGCGCCGCGCCGCGCGCCGCGGGCAATATCGCGGCGCTGCTCGCGCGGGAAAAGGCGCGCGCGATCGCCGCGCACTTGCCGGGCCGCCTGGTGCTCGGCGCCGATCAGACCCTGGCGTTGGGCGAGCGGCGGTTCTCGAAGCCCGCCGATCGAGCGGCGGCGCGAGACCAGCTCAAGAGCTTGCGCGGGCGAACCCACGAGCTGCACACGGCGATTGCACTGGTCTGCGACGGCGCCGTCGTGTTCGAGCACCGTGAGGCCGCGCGGCTGACCATGCGTGCCTTTTCGGACGAATTTCTCGAATCCTACCTCGACGCCATGGGCGCGGCGGTCACCGCGAGCGTCGGCGGTTATCAACTGGAGCAAGCCGGCGTCCAATTGTTCGAGCGCATCGACGGCGACCATTTCGTGATCCTTGGACTACCGCTGTTGGCGCTGCTGGCGTATTTGCGGCGAACGGGGTCGCTGGCGGCCTGAAATGGCCGTGGCCTGAAAGACTATGAGGCGGCATGTTGATCCTTGGCCTCACCGGCTCGCTCGGAATGGGGAAATCGACCACGGCGCGGTTCTTTGCCGAGGAAGGCGTCCCGGTGCACGATGCCGACGCGGTGGTGCATCGCCTCTACGAGGGTGAGGCGGTCGCCGCGATCGAGGCGGCGTTCCTGGGCACCACCGACGCCGGCAAGGTCGATCGCAATAAGCTCGCCGCGCGTGTCCTCGGTGACGCGGCTGCCCTGCAGCGGCTGGAGGCGATCGTCCATCCGCTGGTGCAAGCCGCCGAGCGGCGGCTGCTGGCGCAGGCCGAGGCGCGCGGCGAGCAGGTTGCCGTGCTCGACATCCCGCTGCTGTTCGAGACCGGCGGCGACCGGCGCGTGGACGCGGTGGTGGTGGTCTCGGCCCCGCCGGAGGTGCAGCGGGCGCGCGTGCTGGCGCGGCCCGGGATGACCATCGAGAAGCTCGAGTCGATCCTGGCCAAGCAGATGCCGGATGCCGAGAAGCGCCGGCGCGCGGATTTCGTCGTGGATACCTCGCAGGGATTCGATGCCGCGCGCGCCCAAGTGCGTGCGATTCTCGACGCTGTGGCTAAAATGCCGAAGCGGCAGTGAGTCGCGGTGATTCGTTCCGCAACGGAGCGGGCTCGAACGGCAACCGGAATGCGCGAAATCGTGCTCGATACCGAGACGACCGGGCTCGATCCCTACCAGGGGCATCGGCTGGTCGAGATCGGCTGCATCGAGCTGGTCAATCGCATCCCGAGCGGCCAGAGCTTTCACTATTATCTCAATCCCGAGCGCGACGTTCCGACGGAGGCATTCGCGGTCCACGGCCTTTCGGTCGAGTTCCTCAAGGACAAGCCGCGCTTTGCCGAAATCGCCGACGATCTGGCGGCGTTCATCGGCGATGCGCCGCTGGTCGCGCATAATGCGTTCTTCGATCTGGGCTTTCTCAACGCCGAGCTCGAGCGCGTGGGCAAAGCCCTGGTGGCGCGGGAGCGCTTGGTCGACACGCTGCTGCTGGCGCGGCGCAAGCACCCGGCCGGACCAAATCGGCTTGATGATCTTTGTGCGCGCTATGGCATCGACAATTCGCGGCGCACCAAGCATGGCGCGCTGCTCGACGCCGAAATCTTGGCCGAGGTCTATCTCGAGCTGATCGGCGCCCGGCAGGCGCAGCTCATTCTGGTCGAAACCGGCAGCAGCTCGGCCGGCGCCGCCGCGCCCGTGATCGCGATCCGGGTACGACCGCAGCCGCTCCCGGCGCGGCTCACGGAGAGTGAGCGCGAGGCGCACGTCGCCTTTGTGGCGACGTTGGGAGAAAGCGCCATCTGGCGCGACTATTTGGCGGCCGAGCGGCGTTAGCGCATGTTCCGGAAAAAGCCTGCCCCGGACTTGATCCGGGGTGGGGACCGGTTTTCCGAACAGAACATGCGCAAACTCAAGAAAGCACGCAAGATCAGCTCGGGGGCGCGGCCGCCTGCGCGGCCTGCGCCGCGCGCTGCTGATAGAGCGAGACGAAGTCGACCGGATCGAGCAGCAGCGGCGGAAAGCCCCCGTTGCGTACCGCAGTGGCGACGATCTCGCGCGCGAACGGAAACAGCAGCCGCGGACATTCGATCATGACGAGCGGCTGCAGGGTTTCCTGCGGCACGTTCTGGATCCGGAAGACGCCGGCGAACGTCAGGTCGAATGCAAACAGCACAGAGCCGCTCAGGTCGGCCTTGCCTTCGAGCTTGAGCGTGACTTCGTAATCGTTTTCGGCGAGCTGGCCGACGCCGACATTGATCTGGATATTGATCGCAGGCTGCGTCTGGCTCGGCGAGAGGGAACGCGGCGCATTCGGATTCTCGAACGAGAAGTCCTTGATGTACTGGGCGAGGACAGCGAGCTGCGGCTGGCCCTGCTGGGCGGCCTGTGGGCTGGACCCGGGGCCGCCGTTACCGGTGGTCGTCATGAACGCTACCTCTCACCCGTGACGGAAATGCTTCTCAAAGTCGCGGCGTGGCTAACACAGGGGCACCGACCCGACAAGCTCATGCCCGCCGGTCCGCCGGTCATGCTCCGCCTCTGGATTTGCGCCGCCTGGACGCGGGCGGACTCTTGGGCGGATTCTTGGGCCCCTTCTTGGGGCGGCCATCGGTGATTTGCTGCCATTCATTCGGCGCGAGGTCGATGACGGTGACCTCGCCGGGTCGGCTGCGTCGAGGCTGCCGGGCGGCCTGTCTCAAGCGGGCGCTGGCCCATCGCCGAAACCGCGGCACGAGCAGCGCCAGGCCCAGCAGATCCGTTATAAACCCCGGAAAGACAAGGAGAATTCCACCGACGATCGGCGCGAAGCCGGGCATCTCCAGATGCACCGCCCGGAAACCATCTTTGGCGAATGCCGCGCGGGCGCGATCGAGGTCGCTGCGCCCGGACCGCCGCAGCAGAATCACGCCCGCAGCCGAGGTGGCGAGGAACAGAATGATCGTCCACAGCCAGCCGATCATCAGGGCGACCAGGATCACGATCCCGATCTCCGCCGCCGGCAGCAACAGAAGGGCGATAAAAGCCCATTTGACCAAAGACATCGGTCCGATTCCTGCCTGGACCTTGTTGGCGCCACGATCTGGATCGTCTATGGTCCGGCCGGTGCGACGACCTGAACCTGCGGTTCACCCTGGATCAGTCCGGTAGCGTGCTTAGATATTAGTGCGGGAACCGGTATCTGCCGTGCTGATTTGTCCCTGCGGCTTCCCCACTGGTCCTGGGTTCCGTCGTCACGGCTGCCAAGAGCGTGCGAGACGTGTTCGATATCTACACCATCATATTCCTGGCGCTCGCAGTGTTCATCTTCCTGCGCCTGCGCAGCGTGCTCGGCCAGCGCACCGGCCGAGAGCGGCCGCCGTATGATCCTTATGCACCGCGCGATGCCGTGCGCGGCGCGACCAACGACAACGTCGTCACGCTGCCCGGCCGCGCTGCCGAGACCGCCCAAAAACCGATCGAGACGGCCGAACCGGGCGAACGCTGGAAGGGGATCGCGGAAGCCGGCTCGACCGTCGCGGCCGGCCTCGATGCGATCGCCCGCGAGGACCCGAGCTTCGACGCCCAGCATTTCGTGGCCGGCGCGCGCGCCGCCTACGAGATGATCGTGATGGCCTATGCGGAGGGCGACCGTCGCGCGCTCAAGAATCTCCTCTCGAAGGAAGTCTACGAGGGATTCGAGGCTGCGATCCGCGAGCGCGAGAGCCGCGGCGAGACGGTCGAGACTCGCTTCGTGGCGATCGACAAGTCGGACATCACCGGGGCCGAATTACGCGCGCACACCGCGCAGGTGACGCTTCGGTTCGTCTCCCAACTGGTCTCGGTGACCCGTGACAAGGCCGGCAATGTGATCGACGGCAATCCGGAAAAGGTCACCGAGGTCACCGACGTGTGGACCTTCGCACGCGACATTTCCTCCCGCGATCCCAACTGGAAGCTGGTCGCGACCGAAGCCGGGCAGTAGCCGGAGCGATGGCAGTGCGCGGGCGCGCCTTCCTCGCAAGCACCGGCGCCGCCCTGCTGTGGCTTGCGGCTCTTGTGCCGGCGGCCGCGCAAGACACCGATCCGTTCCGGCTTGCCGACACGCAGCTCGAACCGGTCAAGTGGGCCGATCTCGAGGGCTGGGCCGCCGACGACCACCTGGCTGCGTTTACGACTTTTCAGACGAGCTGCCGGCCGTTCCTCGCCGCCAGACGCCCGCGCGACACCCGCCCGGTCTCCCTCGCGTTGTCGGAAGCTTGCCAACGGGCCGCCGGCGTTCGGCCCGCGAAGGCCGCCGAAGCGCGCGCCTTCTTCGAGGAGAATTTCCGGCCGGTGCGGATCGCCCGCCTGGGTGAAGCCGAGGGCTTCCTGACCGGCTATTACGAGCCGATGGTCGAGGGATCCCGCTTCCCCAATCCCGAATTCCATGTGCCGCTTTACCGGCGGCCGCGCGATCTCGTCGCCGCCGGCCACAAGCCGGGGGCGGAGGGTTTTCCCAACAAGGGCGCGTTGGTCGGACGCCGCAACGAGAAGAACGAGATCGTGCCCTATCACGACCGCGGCGCCATCGAGGATGGCGCGCTCGACGGACAAAGGCTCGAAATCTGCTGGCTCCGGGACCCGTTCGAAGCGCTCTCGATCTCGATCCAGGGCTCGGCGCGGGTGATCCTGGAAGACGGCACTCCGTTGCGCGTCAACTACGACGCCCACAACGGCTATCCCTACACGGCGGTCGGGCGCGTGCTGATCGAGCGCAATCACATCCCGCGCGAAGAGATGTCGATGCAGCGCATCCGCGAATGGATGAGCCTGAATCCCATTGAAGCGAGAGAAGTGCGGCACACCAACCGGTCGTTCGTGTTCTTCCGCATCACCGGGCTGTCGAACGAGGGTGAGCCGGCGGGCGCCCAGGGTGTCCCACTGACCCCGCTGCGCTCCATTGCGGTCGACAAGATCCACGTCTACGGCACGCCGTTCTACATCGAGGCGGACCTACCGATCGACAGCGCGAAGCCGACCACGCCATTCCGGCGCCTGATGATCGCGCAGGACACCGGCTCCGCCATTGTCGGTCCGGCGCGCGCCGATCTTTATTGGGGGGCGGGTCCCGACGCCGGCCGCATCGCCGGCCGCATTCGTCATGTGGGCCGCTTCGTGATGCTGCTGCCGCGCGAGCTCGACCTGGTGGCGGCCGGCAAGCAGATGCCGCTGCCGTTGAAGAAGCCGGCGATTCCCGAGGACCAAGTCAAAAACGACGGCAAGTCCAAACCGCAGACCGTCAAGACCGACGACCAGGCGAAGCCGCCGAAGAGATCGCGCCGGCAGGCCGGGCCCGAGCGGTCGAAGCCGCGATCATGAGCACGGACGACCGTAGGCCTCGACGGCGCAAGCTGAGCGAAGAGGAGCGCGCGCTTTGGGGCCGGATCACCCGCGCGGTTGCGCCGCTCCGACGAAGACCGGCCTCGGCCGATCCAGGCGAGGCGGCATCGATAGCGGACAAGCCGAAACCTGCGCCGTCGGCCCGGCCTCACGCGCTGGCGGGCCGCCCCGCGCCAAAGCCCGCGCCGGGGCTCGCGCCGTTCGATCGGCGGCAGAAGCAGCGTCTTGCGCGCGGCACCGAACCGATCGACGCTCGCATCGATCTGCACGGCAAGACCCAAGGCGAAGCCCACGCGGCGCTGCTGCGGTTCCTGCGCGGCGCCCAGGCCGACGGCGCGAAATACGTGCTGGTGATCACCGGCAAAGGGGCGCGCGCGGACGACATCTGGAGCGAGCGCGGCGTGCTCAAGCGCCAGGTGCCGCTGTGGCTGCGACTGCCCGAGTTCCACCGCTACGTGGTCGGCTTCGAGCAAGCCCATGTCGGCCACGGCGGCGAGGGTGCGCTCTATGTGCGAGTGCGGCGCGCGCGGCCGGGTTGAGGTCGCTCTTCCGCGTTGGAGCGGGACAGCGCTGGCGCGAGCAATTGGGCGGAATGCGGCTTGCGGCTTGCATTGATTGCTCTATGATTCCGCCATGAACTTCGTCACCGTCGACGTGAACCTGAACGAGCAGATCCAGTTCGACCGCGCCAAGCTGTTGGACGTGGTCCACTACGTCTGCGCCAAGGTTCCGGTCGCCGAGCTGGGCCGGGTAAGGTTGCACCGAATCCTTTACCTTTCGGACATGTTGCATTTCACGGCGACCGGCCGGCCGCTCACTGGCGCTGACTATCAGAAGCAACCCTTTGGGCCCTATGCTCGTTACCTCGTCTCGGCGATTCGAGCTCTCAAGGACAATGGCTCTCTTGACGTGAGACGCCGTCACTACTTCGGGTTCCCCAAGCACGATTTCATCGCACTGCGGCCATTTGATTCGTCGCGACTAGCTGGCGAAGAGCTGCGGCTGATCGATGATGTGATCGACTTCGTATGCGGCAAGTCGACCCGCGAGTTCAGCGAACTCAATCCCGACGCCGCCTTGGAGGTGATCGCGATGGGTGAGCGCATTCCGTATTTTACGGCGTTTTATTTTTATCCGGTAGAAATAACCGACGAAGACGTCGCATGGGGAGAAGCGGAAGCTCGTAGAATCATCGCAGAGCGCGATGGCCAAAAAAGTAAGATTTGAGGAACTGGCTGTTGCCGGGATGAGGAGACTCTTTTCCGAAGAGACGCTCGTAGTATCGGCTACCCACGGCATGGCCTTGGCGCTGGCATTCGATCCGGCGAAAAACACACATCCCTGCGCTGCCATCCCCGACGGAAATTTCTTCCTGCGAGGGTTTTTCGCCGGATTCGAGCTTCGCGTGATGTTCGAGGTTGGCGAGGACATTACGGTCTGGAGCGTTACGCGAGCAACTCAGCGCATTGGTTAGGTCCCAGCCGGGTCATTGTACTAGCTGTAGACCGCCCAATGGGAGGCGACCGAATAGGTCGGGATGATGTTGGCCGAGATGATCCCCGCAGCCGCGCCGCGCGGCGAGCGCCGCCGAGGACGAGCTCGGGCTCGCGAGCGAAATCGAGATCGGCGGTCCGGGCTGCTGGTAGGGCTTGGGCATATCGCCGACCCCGAGCTCCGGCATGATCGCTCACAGAATGAACCGGCTCAAATCCGTGTTCTTGGCGAGGTCGCCGATATTCTTCTCCACATAGGCGGCGTCGATCTTGACGGCTTCGCCGGAGCGGTCGGGGGCGGAGAATGAGACATCGTCGAGCACCCGCTCCATCACGGTCTGCAGCCTCCGGGCGCCGATGTTCTCGACGCTCGAATTGACCGCGACCGCGACGTCGGCGATCGCGTCGATCGCATCCGGGGTGAACTCGAGCGTCACGCCCTCGGTCGCCATCAGCGCCACGTATTGCGTGATCAGCGACGCCTCCGGCTCCGTCAAAATGCGCCGGAGATCGTCGCGCGTGAGCGCGCGCAGCTCGACCCGGATCGGCAGGCGTCCCTGCAGCTCGGGTAAGAGGTCCGACGGCTTCGACAGGTGGAAGGCGCCCGAGGCGATGAACAGGATATGGTCGGTCTTGACCGTGCCGTGCTTGGTCGAAACGGTGGTGCCCTCGATCAACGGCAGCAGGTCGCGCTGCACGCCCTCGCGTGAGACGTCGGCCCCGACGCGGCCCTCGCGGCCGGCGATCTTGTCGATCTCGTCGAGAAAGACGATGCCGTTCTGCTCGACCACCTTGATCGATTCCTGCACCAGCTGGTCGTTGTCCAGGAGCTTGTCGGATTCCTCGCTGATCAGGACATCGTGGGACTCGGCGATGGTGACGCGACGGGTCTTGGTGCGGCCGCCGCCGAGCTTGCCGAAGATGTCGCCGATCGAGATCGCGCCCATCTGCGCGCCCGGCATCCCGGGGATCTCGAACAGCGGCATCCCGCCCGAAGCCTGCACCTCGATCTCGATCTCCTTGTCGTTGAGCTCGCCGGCGCGCAGCCTGCGGCGGAAGCTTTCCCGGGTCGCCGGGCTCGCGCCCGGGCCGACCAGCGCATCGAGCACCCGCTCCTCGGCGGCCTGTTGGGCGCGCGCCTGCACGTCCTTGCGCTTCCTTTCCCGCGTCTGCGCGATCGCGATCTCGACCAGATCACGCACGATCTGCTCGACGTCGCGGCCGACGTAGCCGACCTCGGTGAACTTGGTGGCCTCGACCTTGATGAACGGCGCCCCGGCGAGCCGCGCGAGGCGGCGGGAAATCTCGGTCTTGCCGACCCCGGTCGGGCCGATCATCAGGATGTTCTTCGGCAGCACTTCCTCGCGCAGCTTCTCGTCGAGCTTGAGCCGGCGCCAACGGTTGCGCAGCGCGATCGCGACCGCCCGCTTGGCGTCGCCCTGGCCGACGATGAAGCGGTCGAGCTCGGAAACGATTTCGCGGGGAGAAAAGTCGCTCATGGACGCCCTATGTGGTCCCGGCGGAGAATTACCGCAATAGCGGCGTGGCCTGCCAGGCCCTGATCGCCTCGAACGAGTGCAGCAGCATGATGACGTTCAAGGTCAGGTTGTCGCGGATCAGGACGCCGAGCGCGATTTCCATCGCTGCCGCGAGCGCGATGGTGCCCCACACCGGCAGCCGGGCGGCGAGCGCGAATCCGAAGATCATCACCACCGTATCGGCCAGCGAGTTGACGATGCTGTCGCCGTAGTAATCGAGCGAGATGGTGGCGGTGCGGTAGCGATCGATGATGAAGTTGCTGTTCTCCAGAACCTCCCAGCCGCCCTCGACCACGACCGCGAGCGCGAGCCGCGGCCACAGCGAGGCGCGCGGCAGCAACAGCCGCGCGAAGAAATAGAGACCGAAGCCGTGCTCGAGATGAGTGAACGAGTACCAGTCGAAGATGTGCTGGGAATTCTCCGGGCTGAATACGGCGCCATGCCAGAGCTTGACGGTTCCGCAGGTGCAGATCGGCTCCCGTCCCATCGCCAGCAGGATGATCGCCTGCAGGGCGAGAAGCGCCGGAACGATCAGGACAAAGGCCCACGAGGGGATGCGCTCGGCCCACAGCGAGGCTTCAGCCCGGGTCCGCAGACGCGTATCGGGCGGAAGCGTGCTCATGCGGCGATGATGGCTGGGGCGTCGAGATCGTCCGCCTGCAGCATCAGAGCTTCTCTACGGTGACGTTGCGGTTGGTGTAGACGCAGATGTCGGCGGCGATGTCGAGCGAACGGCGCACGATCGCCTCGGCATCGAGCGGCCCGTCGATCAGCGCGCGCGCGGCGGCGAGCGCATAATTGCCGCCCGAGCCGATCCCCATCACGCCGGCCTCCGGCTCCAGCACGTCGCCGGTGCCGGTGAGCACCAGCGAGACCTGGGCGTCGGCCACCAGCATCATGGCCTCGAGCCGGCGCAGATAGCGGTCGGTGCGCCAGTCCTTGGCGAGCTCGACGGCGGCGCGGGTGAGCTGGCCGGGATACTGGTCGAGCTTGGCTTCGAGCCGCTCGAACAGCGTGAACGCGTCGGCGGTGGCGCCCGCAAAGCCGCCGATCACGTCGCCCTTGCCGAGCCGGCGCACCTTCTTGGCGTTGGCCTTGACGATGGTCTGCCCGATCGTCACCTGGCCGTCGCCGCCGATCACCGCGGTCCCGCCCTTGCGGACGGTCAGGATGGTGGTGCCGTGCCAGAGGTCGGGGGAGGCGGGTTGCATGCACGAATCCCTTGGTTACGCACGATTTAAGCCTTGCGCGATGGGGACGCAATTGCGGCCGTGGTCGCAGTGGCGAAGCCGGCAAACCCCTGTTAAAAGGCGCGCATCTCAGGCCCGCGAGAGAGCGCATGCGCAAAGGCTCGGTCAAGCGCACCACCAAGGAAACCGACGTCGAGGTCGCGGTCGACCTCGACGGCAGCGGTGCGTCGTCGATCGCGACCGGCATTGGCTTCCTCGACCACATGCTCGATCTGCTGGCGCGCCAT
>WNEY01001238.1_pt1 | contig 19044 bp, 23 predicted proteins | sample 5400531 | NCBI WGS metagenome assembly WNEY01 (sample SAMN13153338, study PRJNA577476) | soil metagenome | isolation source: 200 cm saprolite under Douglas fir tree site 1 | place: USA:California | collected 2015-04-18
AGCGCTTGCGGAGCTCCTTGACCATGACGATCGCGTCCTCGCCTTCGTCGACGTAGTAGTTCGGCCGGACGCCGACGGCGCGGTAGTCGAACGCGCGGTACAGCTCGAGCGCGGCGGTGTTCGAGCGGCGCACTTCGAGCGTCATCAGGGTCGCGCCGGCCTGGACGGCGCGCTTCTCGGTCTCTCCCATGAGGACGCGCGCGATGCCGCGGCGGCGGTGCTCGGGCGAGACCGCCACGTTGAGGATGTGCACCTCGTCGTGGACCAGCCAGTAGATGAGGAAGCCCACGATGCTCTCGGTGGCGCGGCCGCCGGCCGCCGAGGTCAGCGGTTCGACGCAGACCAGGATGGTGCTCCAGTCGTGCTCCAGCTCGCGGCGGAAGAGCTCGGTCGACCACGGATGGCGGAACGCGGCCCGCTCGATGACCATGACCTCGTCGAGGTCGTCGGGCCGCATGCGCCGCAGCTCGAACTTGGGGCGCAGCCGGACCGCCATCAGCGCCTCCCCGCCGCGACCGAGCGTGTCCCGTCGTCGAGCGGATCGACGATGCGCACGCTCGCCTTGCGCCGCAGCTCGCCGAGCAGCTCCGTGAGCAGGCGCTCGTACTTCTCCTTGGAGAGCCTCTGCCGCAGGGCCTCGCGATCGCCCTGAGCGCCCTGCGCCTTCCACGCCTCCTCCAGCTCGCTCTCGCGCAGCTGCGCGGCGAGCTTGAGACGGTTGTCGAGGTAGCGCGCGACGCGCAGCTCGCGGGCGAGGATCGCGCCGATCTCTTCGTCGGTCAGCTCCACCTGGCGCGTGAACGACTCCCAGGCCGCGGCGGTGGGGAACCGCGCGCGCAGCCGCGCCAGCGCGGAATCGACCTCGGCGTGGTCGAGGTCGAACAGCTTGAGCCGTTCCACCTCGGAGAGGACCACGCGCTCCTGGACGAGCCGCCGCAGCGAGGCGGCCAGGAGGGCCCGGTCCAGCTGCGCGGAGGCCATCTGCGGCCCCTGCTGCTCGACCATGTGGATCCGGGTCTCCGCCGCCAGCTCGGAGAGCGTCACCGAGTGCGCGTCGACGACGGCGACGACCTCGTCGATCAGCTGGCGCTCCTGCGCAACTGCGCCGAGGGCGACCAGCGCGAGAAGCGGCAAGGCGCGCATGTTCCGATCGTAACGACCCGCTCACCGTCCGGTCAATTCGAGGGTGCGTTCGTTGACCACCCGGAGGGCTGTGGTTACGGTACGCCCTCCCGTGAAAGACCCCTACGCCACGCTCGGTGTCGCCCGGAACGCCAGCGCCGAGGAGATCAAGAAGGCGTACCGGAAGCTGGCCAAGAAGCTGCACCCGGACGTCAACCCGGGAGACAAGAAGGCCGAGGAGCGGTTCAAGGACGTCTCGGCCGCCTTCGAGGTGCTGGGCGATCCGAAGAAGCGCGCCCTGTACGACGAGTTCGGCGTTCCGCGAGTACCAGCGCGCCGCGGCGGGGGGCGGGCGCGGGGGCGGTGGATTCGGCTTCGGCGGGTTCGAGGGATTCCCGGGCGGCGGCATGGACCCCGCGGACCTGGGCGACCTGGGGTCCATGTTCGGCGATCTCTTCACGCAACGCCGGCAGGGCGCTGCGCGCCGCCGCGCCAGCGAGCCGCAGGTCGGCGACGACGTCGAGGCCGCCATCGAGGTGGACCTGCGCGACGCCGTCCTCGGCGCCGAGCGCGAGATCACCCTCCAGCGCCCGGCGCGCTGCCCCGAGTGCAAGGGGAGCGGCGCGAAGCCGGGCAGCAAGCCGCACCGCTGCCCGCAGTGCAACGGCAGCGGCGAGGTGAAGGTCGCCGGCGGGCTCATGCGCGCCCCCTGTCCTCGCTGCCAGGGCTCGGGGGAGATCAAGGACCCCTGCCCGCGCTGCCAGGGCGAAGGGACGGTGCTCGAGGCCGCACGGCTGCGCGTGAAGATCCCCCCGGGCGTGGAGACGGGCTCGCGGGTGCGCCTCGCCGGCCAGGGCTCGCCCGGGGAGCGCGGCGGCGAGCGCGGCGACCTGTACCTGCGCATCACGGTGCGCCCGCACCCGACCGTGCGGGTCGACGGGCGGGACCTCTCGCTCGATCTGCCCATCACCGCCGCCGAAGCGTTGCAGGGCGCCGAGGTGACCGCGCCCACCTTCGAGGGGCCGGTGAAGCTGAAGATCCCGCCCGGCTCGCAGAGCGGGCGAAGGCTGCGGCTGCGCGGCCGCGGGTTGCCGGCGCTCCGCGCCGGGGCGACGGGAGCGCCGCGCGGCGACCTCTACGTCGTGCTGCAGATCGTCCTTCCACCCGACTCGGCCGCGGCGCGCGCCGCCGCCGAGGAGCTCCAGAAGCTGTATCCGCCCGACGTGCGCCAGGACGTGAGGCTCTAGATGGGATTGTTCGACCTGTTGGGGATCGGCGGCAGCAAGGACGAGCGTGAGGCGCGCTCGGTCAGGAAGCTGCAGAAGAAGGCGACCGAGAAATATGGTCCGAAGGAGAACCGCCAGGGCGCGATCGAGGAGCTGGGCGAGCTGCGCACCCCGCGCGCAATCGAGGCCCTCCTGATGCGCTACACCGTCCGCGTCGAGCCCGGCATCACGGACGACGAGGAGAAGCAGCGCGTCCTCGCGCTGGTGCAGCAGGCGGGCTCCAGCATCGCCGTGCCGGTCCTGAAGAGCTTCGTCCTCGGCCGCGACGAGATCTCCTGGCCGCTCAAGGCGCTGTCGGACCTCCTACCCGAGCCGGAGATGGTGGCGTTCCTGGTCGAGGCCCTGCGCAAGGCGGCCGGCGAGTACAGCCGCGTGCCGGAGAAGAAGGTCCTCCTGCTGCACGCGCTGGCGCAGCACCAGAGCCGCGACGCGGTGCCCGCCGCCCTCCCCTTCCTCGAGGACATGGACGACGAGGTGCAGATCGCCGCCGCGCAGGCGATGGCGGTCCAGAAGGACGAGCGGGCCCGCGAGCCGCTCATCCAGCAATTCCTCCGCGCCCACCAGGGCAGCAACGCCCGCGTCCGCGAGGCCCTCGCCGGCCTGCTCGCCGACACCCAGTTCGACGTGAAGGGCTACACCCCGAAGATGGAAGCCGCCCTGCCCCCCTCGTACAAGCTCGACTCGAAAGCGCGCGTGGTCCGGAAGGGCTAGTCGCGACCGGCGAGGCGCTGGCGCACTGCTCCGGCCACCATCTCGATGGCGATCTCGTTGTTGCCGCCGTGCGGGATGATGATGTCCGCGTAGCGCTTCGAGGGCTCGACGAAGCCGTAGTGCATCGGGCGGACGGTGCGGAAGTACTGCTCGACGACGCCGTCGAAGTCGCGCCCTCGCTCCTTGATGTCGCGCGAGAGCCGGCGCAGCACGCGCACGTCGGCGTCCGAATCGACGAACACCTTCACGTCGAGCAGCGCGCGTACGGGCTCGAGGGCCAGCACCAGGATGCCTTCCAGGAGGAGCACCTCGCCCGGGTTCACCCGCTGCGTCTCCCCGGTGCGCGAGTGCAGCGCGAACGAGTACACCGGCTTCTCCACCGCGCGGCCGGCCTTCAGCTCCTCGAGATGCGTGACCAGTAGCTCGGTGTCGAAGGCATCCGGATGGTCGAAGTTGAACCTGCGGCGCTCCTCGAGCGGCATGTCCGACAGATCGCGGTAGTACGCGTCCTGGTCGAGCAGCGCGATGGGATGTCCGGCCAGGCGCTCCACCAGCCGCCGGGCCACGGTGGTCTTCCCGCTGGCGGTCCCTCCGGCGATGCCGATGGTCAAGGCGCGCAAGGTGCCTACCACGCATCCCATATCGGCCGCGCGATGAAAAGCGCGGCGCCGCTGAATACGGCGGGGAAGGCTTGCGCGGGCCGATCCCCGTGGGCGAGGATGCGCGCATCGATGGCCACCGACTCTCCCGAGCTCTCCCGCATCGCTGCCGAGGCCCTGGACATCGCGAAGAGCGCCGGCCAGGCACCCACCACCGCGCACCTCCTGCTCGCCACCTTCACCGTGCCCGGCGCGGCGGACGTGCTCTTGCGCGAGCGTGGCTGCGACGAGGACCGCGTGCTCGACGAGCTGTCCCGCGCGCGCCCTCCCGAACCGCCCGAGCTGTTCGCGCAGGCGCTCGAGCGCGCCCGCCAGCTCGCCGACGACTGCGCCAGCCCGAGCGCGGAGGGGCTGCATCTGATCGTCGCTCTCGCGCGCCTGTCGCGGTCCGCCGCGGCCGTGGTGCTCGACCGGCTGGTGAACCTCGCTTCCCTGCGCACCACCGCCCTCGGGTACCTGACCGGCTCGGTCCCGCGGCGCCGGGTGGCGCAGGAGGTGCGGGTGGGCAGCACCGATCGGCGGGCGTACGCGCGGCCGGCCCCGGTCGTGCCACGCGCCGCGACGATCCCGCCGGCGCCGCGGCAGACCTCGACCGCGAACCCGACCTCGACCGCGAACCCGACCCGGACCGCGAACCCGACCCGAACCGGGACCCCGACCCCGGACCCCACCTCGACCCCGATCTCCGTGACGTTTTCGCCCCCGCGCGCCGCGCCCGCGCCGGGCTCCGTCCCGCCGGCCGCGGATCCCAGCGGGCAGTGGGACCTCGACCCGCGCCAGTTCCCCTACCTCTGCACGCACGGCCGCAACCTCTCCGCGCTCGCCGCCCTGGGGCGCCTCGACCCGGCCCTGGGACGCGAGGCCGAGGTGGAGGAAGTCCTCGACATCCTCGGCAAGCGCCGGGCGAACAACCCGGTGCTGGTCGGGGAGCCCGGCGTGGGCAAGACCGCGATCGTGGAGGGGCTCGCGCAGCGGCTGGTCGATCTCCAGACCGGACGCATCGTGGTGGAGCTGGACGTCTCGGGCCTGGTCGCCGGCACGCAGCTGCGCGGATCCTTCAGCGAGCGGCTGCTCGGAATCAAGGAGGAGGTCCGCCGCTCCGAGGGACGCGTGGTGGTGTTCATCGACGAGCTGCACATGCTCATCGGCGCAGGGTCCAGCGGCGAAGGCCCGCAGGACGCCGCGAACGAGCTGAAGGCAGCGCTGGCCCGCGGCGAGTTCCCCTGCGTGGGCGCGACCACCCACGACGAGTTCCGCCGGCACGTGCAGGGGGATCCCGCGCTCGAGCGAAGGTTCGTCCCGGTGCTGGTGCGCGAGCCGACCGCGCGGGCGACGGTGCCCATCCTGCGCGGCGCCGCCGCCCGTTACGAGGAGCACCACGGCGTCCGCTTCCGGGCCGACGCGCTCGAGGCTGCCGCGCTGCTCACCGCCCGTTACGTGCGCGACCGCTGCCTGCCCGACAAGGCGTTCGCCGCCATCGACCTGGCGGGCTCTCGCGCGCGCCGCGAAGGGCGCACCGAGGTCCTGCGCGAGGACGTCGCGCGCGCGGTGGCGCGCATGGCCGGCTTGCCCGAAGACCGGCTGCTGCAGCCAGACGGCGAGCGGTTCCTTTCCCTGGAGCGCAGACTCCAGAATTGCATCGTCGGGCACGGCCCGCAGCTCGCCGCCATCGCGCGCGCGGTGCGCCGCAACTACGCGGGCTTCTCCGCCCAGCGACCCCTGGCCTCGTTCCTCTTCGTCGGCCCGAGCGGAGTGGGCAAGACGGAGACCGCGCGCGTGCTGGCCGAGGAGCTGTATCCGGCCACCGAGGGCGGCACGCAGCCGGGCGCGCTGGTGCGCATCGACCTGTCGGAGTACTCCGAGTCGCACAGCGTGTCGCGGCTGGTGGGAGCCCCGCCCGGGTACGTCGGCTACGGCGAGGGCGGTCAGCTCACCGAGGCGGTGCGCCGGCGCCCGGCCTGCGTCGTGCTGCTCGACGAGGTGGAGAAAGCGCACTCCGGCGTGCTCCAGCTCCTCCTGCAGGTGCTCGACGAAGGGCAGCTCACCGACGGCCGCGGCCGCCGGATCGATTTCAGCGGGGCGGTGGTGGTGCTGACCAGCAACGTCGGCGCGAGCGCGTTCGGCGGCGAGGCGCGCGCGGTCGGGTTCGGGGTCCCGGAGCGGTCCGCGGGGGACGCGGCCGCGTCCGAGAGCGGCGCCGCGCGGGTCCTCGAGCAGGCGCGTGCGGCGTTCCCGCCCGAGCTGTGGGGCAGGCTCGACGAGCGCCTCGTCTTCGCTCCGCTGGGACGCGACGAGGTGGCCCGCATCGCCGATCTACTCCTCTCGGACTCCTCGCGGCGGCTGTGGGAAGAGCGGCAGATCGCGTTCCGCACCGGCCCCGGACTGGTCGATCACCTCATCGCGCAGGGGGGTTGGCAGCTGGCCCTGGGGGCCCGCCCGATGCGACAGACGATCCAGCGCCTGGTCGAGTCGCCGCTCGCTGACGAGATCCTGGCCGGCCGGATCCACGCCGGCGAGCGCCTGCTCGCTTGCGCCGGACCCGCCGGCGTCGAGTTCCGGCGCGAGGGATGAAGGCCCTGCCGAAGACGGCGGCCGTGCTGGGCGGCGGCGCCGTCGGCCAGGTGCTGGTCCCGGCACTGGGCAGGGCCGGCGTCCGCGTCCTCCTGGCCTGGAACCGCACCGAGCAGCCGGGCTGGGACCCCGATCTGGAGCGGCTGGGCGAGGCGGAGCTGGTGCTCCTCGCCGTGAGCGACGCAGCGGTCGAGGAGGTCTGCAAGCGCATCGCTCCCCTGCTCCGGCGCGGGCAGCTCGTCGCTCATTGCGCGGGAGCGCTGGGCCTTACGGCGCTCCGCTCCGCGCTCGACGCCGGCGCGCGCACCGGGTCGTTGCATCCGCTGCGGGCCATTCCGCGCGGCAGCCCGGCGGACGTCCTGCGCGATGCGTCCGCCGGGGTCGCCGGCTCGGACGCGGCCGCCCGCGAGACGCTGCAGCACCTCGCGCGCGCGCTGGGGATGTCCCCCATCCCGGTGAGCGACGGCTCCCGCGCCCTCTATCACGCGGCGGCGGTGCTGAGCGCGGGCGGCCAGGTGGCGCTGTTCTCCCGCGCCGTCCAGGCCTTCCAGGACGCGACCGGCGCACCCGAGCCGATCGCGCGCGCGGCGCTCCTGCCGCTTTCGCGCGGCGCCCTCGAGGCGCTCGAGAGCCGCGCTCCGTCCGAGGCGCTCACCGGGCCGGTCGCACGAGACGACGCCTCGACCGTCCGGGCGCACCGGGCGGCGCTCGACGGCGAAAGCCTGCCGCTCTACGACGAGCTGACCCGCGCGATGCTCGAGCTGCGGCCGTCGGCCGGCATCGAGGCGCTGCTCAGAACACCCCCGGAGGAAGCGCGTTCGGCGGAGGCCCCAGGCTCCCGATCATCGCCTCCACGTCCTCGGCCACCGCCGGAGGAGCGCCCATCGGCCAGCTCGCGATCACCAGCGCCACGTGCTCGCCCGCCCGCACCACCGCGACGCGGCCGCGCGCCTCGTCGGAAACGCTGAAGGTGAAGCCGTACGCCTCCCCGCCCCGCGCGGTCAGCCGGTTCACGTCCTCGACGTGCGCGCCCTGCTCCGTCTGGAGGTGATCGGCGAGCAGCCGCGCGAGCTGCCGCAGCGAGCTGACTCCGTCGGCGTTCTGGACGATCAGCTGGGCGCCGGTCTCGGGCGCCCGCGCCAGCAGCGGCAGGCGCTCGCCGTCCGGGCCGCGCGCGTCGCCCTTGAAGCTCCACCGGTCGCCGTCGGGGCGCTCGATCGAGAAGGCGCCCGACTGCTCCGTCCACATGCGCGGCGCCTGGAGCCGGGGCGGCGGGCGCGGCGCGCGGCCCTGCTCGCGCGTCACGCGCGCCAGAGCGGCCGGGGAAGCGAGCGCGAGCCAGACTCCTGCCACGAGGACCAAGAGACGCATGTTGGAACGGTCGCCATCCCTCGCGCAACGCGCAATCGCGCCTTCGTTTGCCGAGCCCCGTCGAGAGCTCGATTCGCCTGAAGGTGATCTGTTGGGGGGTCGAGGGGGGAGCGAGCTCCCCCTCGTGGAGGCGCCGAAGGCGCCGGATCGAAGAGCGTGCATCGCCGGCAGAGCGATCAACTCAAGCCAGCTGCCGGGTCAGTGTGATGCGCCGAAGGCGCCGGATCGAAGAGCGTGCATCGCCGGCAGAGCGGTCAACTCAAGCCAGCTGCCGGGTCAGTGTGATGCGCCGAAGGCGCCGGATCGAAGAGCGTCCCATCAGAGGCAGAGCGGTCAACCCAAGCGATCTGGATCAGTGCTGCGTTGCCTGGCGCCGGAGCAGCTCGTTCTCCAGCGCGAGGCCGGCCTGGGCCGCGGCCAGCTCGAGGATGTCCAGCTCCTCGATGGCCCGATTCGAAGGCCCGTTGTCCGCGTACACCACCGCGATCACGCGCTGCCCGCCCATCACGGGGAACACGGCGCACTGCCCGGAGCGCGGCTTGCCGATGACGCGCGTGAACGTGTCGGGGAGGCCGGTCTCGTCGAAGGTGAGCGAGCGCACCGCCCCGTCGTCGAGCGCGCGGGTGAGCGCGTTCTTGCCCGAGAGCGGCAGCCGCAGCCCCCGGGTGAGCTGCGCGAGGGGCTGTCCACTGGGGCTGTTGCCGAACGCGCCGAGGGCGGTGAGCGCCTCCCGCCGGACCAGGAACAGCACCGCCCGCTCGACCGACTCGCTGATGATGTTCATCAGGCTGAGCGAGATGGTGGTCGAGATCAGCCCGCTGCGGAGGTCGCCGACGATGCGCCGCAGCTTGGCCAGGTTCGATTGCACGCGGTCGGCGCGGGAGGCCCCCCCGGTCAGGATGTCCTTGCGCGCTTGCACCAGGCTGCGGAAGCAGGAGGCGATGGTGGCCACCTCGCCGGGGATCGCCGCCACCACTCCCGCGGCATACGTGGCCGCGACGGACACGCCTCCGTCCACCACCGCGATGATGATGGCGCGGGGCCGCGCTCGCCGCAGCTGCTCCACGGCGTCGAGGGCCACGCCGCCGGCGCGCAGGTCCACCAGCACGAAGGGCGGCGCCTCCCCGGGCGGCGGGCCGCCGGCGTCGCGCAGGGTGACCCGGGCGACGGTGGCCTCCTCGGCGGGGATCGCCTGCCCGAGCTTCTCCGCGAACTGCTTGTCCGTCGAAACGACCTGCAACCGCGGCTTGGGCTCCAGCTCGGCGATCGGGATCGCGCGGGTCGCGGACGGGACGATCGCCTGCGCGGGCGTGGCCGGCTCCAGCCCCACGGCCGGAGTATCCTCGGGGTTGACCCCTGGCGCCGCCGCCTCGCCGCCGCGGTTCTTCTCGTCGAAGAGCCGCAGCGCGTCGAGCAGCACCGCCTGGGTGTCGAGCCGCAGGTGGCCGACGATGTCTCCGGGGAAGACGGAGATGTCGTCGATGGGCTTCAGGTCGTCGAGCGCGAAGTGGAAGGTGCCGCTGGTCCAGGTGACCAGGTCGTAGACGGTGCGCTCGATCTGCTGCTGCACCGCCGTGTACATCGCCTCGGCCGAGAGCGCGCCCATGGTGACGAGGATCTGTCCCAGCGAGCGCCGCGGCGTCTCGCGCTCCTGGTCCCGCAACGCCTGGTCCAGCGTGTCCTGCGAGATGCTCCCGTTGTCCACCAGCAGGTCGCCCAGCCGCTTCGACCCGGGCCCCCAAGCGTTCACGATGCGGCCCTGGTGGAAGCCGATCTCCGCGGTCACCTCGCCGCGCGAGAGGGTCAGCGTGCCGGTGCGCCCGCCGAGGTGGATGAACTGCAGGGCGTCCGCGACCGAGACGTCCTCGAGGTTGCCGGAGAGGCTCATGGCGGAGGCCCCTCCGCGCGTCAGCCGCGCTTGACGAGCTGGATCAGGCTCTCCAGCGTCTTCAGCTTGCGGTCGGTCTGGTGGTACACGCGCGCGGCGAACAGGGCCGAGGCGGCGTGGGCCGCGAGCAGGTCGAGCAGCTCGCGGTCCTCCGGGCGCAGCATCGCCTTGTGCTCGAACAGCTTGAGGATCACCAACGCGCCCACCACCGCCCCCTGCACGGTGAGCGGCACGACTGCGACGGCCTCCGAGCCGTCGATGGGGCCCATGCGAAGCACGCCGTCGGTGAGCGTCGCGTCGACGGCGGGATCTCCGCCCGCGTACTTGCCGGCCGAGTAGAAGCCGCTGGCGTCCTGCGACAGCCCCTGCCCGAGCGCGATCTCGCACTGGGTGCCGTCGGCGTTCCAGAAGAGCAGCGCGAAGCGCTCGGCGCCGAGCAGGTTGGTGGCGATCTCCGCGATGGTCGACTGCACCTCCCCCGGGTCGAGCGTGGCGTGCAGCTGGTAGGTGGCGACGTACAGGTTCATCAGCCGGCCGGTCTGCTGCTCGTACTCGGCCAGCCGGCGGGACAGCTCGTCCCGGTCCTGGACCACGTCGTTGAGCCGGTCCTGCAGCTCGTTCACCGAGGTCGGCGCGGGCCTCCGGGCGGACTGCTCGAGCGAGTGCAGCAGCTCGCCGGCCCGCGCAAGGGTGGACTGCAGCTCCGCCAGCGCGTCGGCGCGGCGCTGCGGTTGGTCCTCGGTCTGCTTGGGGACCCGGACGGTCACGCGGCGGGGCTCGTCAGGCGCTGGACGACCGCGATCAGCTCCTCGTTGCGGAACGGCTTCTTGACGTACGCGGCCGCGCCCGCGTCCAGGCCCCGCTGGGTCTGCTCCTCGCTCCCCTCGGTGGTGACCAGGACCACGGGGATGCGCTTGAAGCGCGCGTCGCCCTTCATCGCCTCCAGCAGCTCGAGGCCGTTCATCCGCGGCATGTTCAGGTCGAGCAGCACCAGGTCGACGTCGTCGTTCTCGGCGAGGCGCTCCAGCGCTTCCTGCCCGTCGTAGGCGTGCACGAGCGGGTACTGCCGGAGCATCATCTCGAACATGCGATGAAGCAGCTTGGAATCGTCGACGATGAGGACTTTGCGCGGGGGCATGACGCGCCTGTCATCCTGTCGCTAGGTGCAGGTGCCGTCAAGGATTCCACTCTCGCGGAACTGCATGGTTTTCGAGGAATTTTGCCCTCATCGACACACAGCCGCGCACACGCGCTCACGGCGATTTCCCGCACACCTCCGAACGCCGCGCCACGCCGGCGGCATCGGCGTTCTGGGGCACCAGCGTGACGTTCTCGCCCACCATCGCGCGCCAGGTCGCGTCATGGCCGTCCTCCTGGGCCTTCGCCTTGCGCCTGCCGCGCTTCTTCGCGGGCGGCGCGGGCCGGATGGCGACGGTGATCTCGGCCGCGTCGCCCTTGCGGCTCGCCACCTTCCACTCGCCCGCCGCGTACTCCTGGCCGTCCTTGGTCCGCAGCTCCTTCGCATACTGCTGCGCGGACGCCTCGAAGCAGCGCTTCACCAGGCAGAGGAGCTGCGCGTCGCTGTTCGCTTCCAGCTTGCGGCATCCCGCGGGATCGATCTTCTGCAGCGCGGCTTCTGCCTCGGTTGCGCGTCGCTCCTGCTCTACCTTCTCCGCCGCGGCGATCCGTTCCGCTGCGGCCTTGACCGGCTCGTCGAGCTGGGCCAGCTCGGCGGCGTGCGCCCCTGCGTCGGGCGCCTTCCGGGCCGCCTCCAACTCGTCCACCCCGCAGCGATCGTCCTTCTGCGCGAGGCAGACGCGCGCGAGCGTCTCGTGCGTCGCCTCGGAATCCGGCCGGAGCTGCACCGCCTTCTGGGCGGCATCCCGGGCGCGCGCGAGATCGCCGCCCGACTCGACCAGCGCCGTCGCCAGGCCTCGGAGCGCGCGGGCGTCGCCCGGCCTCTCCTTGAGGGCCTGGCCGAACTGCTTGAGCGCGCCCGGAGGGTCTCGCACCAGGAGCTGCGCCCATCCGCGCTCGGCGGCCGTGGCCCATCCCGCCAGGTGCAGCGTCGACTGGGCGAGCTTCTCGTCCATCGCCGCGCGCGACTCGGCGAGGTCCGCGCGCTGGCAAGAGGTCCCGTCGCAGGAGATGCGGCTGGTGCGCACGGAGTCGGTCTTCTGCGCCGGGTACTTCGCGTCGGTGGCCAGGCGCGTCGCGCAGCGGAAGAGCTGGCCGCCGTCCTGCGCCTTCTGCCCCCGGACCCACGCCGCGGGCACGTCTCCCTGATCGGTGACGAGCTGGTCCACCTCGAAAGAGGCCCGCGGAGGCGGGGCGCCCGGGGTGCAGCGGGCGATCTCGGGCGCGGGCATCTCGTGGAGCACGGTGGGCCGGCGCTCCTTGGAGGCGCCGCCGCACGCGAGCGGCAACACGGCGGCGAGCAGCCATCGGGCGCGCTTCATGCGCCGGAGCCCAGCGCATCGAGCGCCGAGGTCAGCTCGGAAAGGGTGTGTCCGTTGCCCTGGCGGCGCGCGACCTCCTGCCCGCGCTCGAACGCGCCGCGCGCTTCGCCCGGGCGCCCCAGCGCCTGCAGCAGCGTGCCGAGCTGCAGGTACGCGGCGAGGTAGTCCGGCGCCTGCACGACGAGCGCCTCCAGCTCCGTTGCCGCGCCCTGCTGGTCGCCGCGCCCCTTCAGCTCCAGCGCGAGCGCGTAGCGCGGGAACGGCTCCCGCGGCGACGCCTCGATGAACCTCCTGAGCTGCTCGACCCGATCCATGGCCCCGCTGCTCCTACTCGACGCGCCCCCCGCGCGCAAGATCGCGATTCAGAGGTCGATCTGCTCCAGGTCGTCGCACACGCGAACGTCGGCGCCGAGCGACCGCGCTTCCGCTTCGATCCGCGCGGCGCCCGCCCGGCTGTCGGGCCCCAGATGCCCCAGGGCGATGCGCCGGGCGCCGAGCGCGGGGAGCAGCGCGCGCAGATCGTCCCACGACAGGTGCCGGCGGCCTGCCTCGGCCGGGTAGTCGGGCGACGCACCGGAGGACGCGGACGGCGGCGTGCGCAGGTCGGTGCACTCGGCGCACAGCAGCGCGGCGCCGCGGGCGAGGTCCTGGAGCCCCGGATGCGGGCCGGTGTCGCCGGTGAACGCCAGCACGCCTGCCGGTCCGTGGAGGCGCAAGGACAGCGCCACGTGCGGCGGCCGCTGGTGTTGCGCGCGGAGCGCCTCGACCCTTCTGCCGCAGACCTCGGCGGATTCTCCCGGGGCGAGCTCGCGCACGTCCAGCGCGAAGGGCAGTTGCTTCGCCGCGGCGTCCGCGTAGCACGCCGCCCACAGCGCCTGCAGCCGCTCCCGCGTGCCCGGAGGTCCGGTCACCGCCAGCGGGTCCTGCCGGCGGGCGCGGTACACGGCGTCGACGAGGAGGAACGGCCACCCCGCGATGTGGTCCCCGTGCAGGTGGGTGAAATGGACGGCGCGCAGCTCCTGCGGATCGCGGCCGAGCCGGCGGAGCGCCAGCAGGGCGGTGGGCCCCAGATCTACCGCGCAGGGAGGCCCCCCGTCCTCGACCAGCCAGGCGGTGTTGCCCCGGCCCGCCGAGGAGAACGCGTCCGCGCTGCCCAGGGCGACGACGCGCCTCATCGCGGCGGGCCCGATCCGGGCACCGGCTCCTTGGTGAGCAGGTCGCCGAGGAGCGCGAGCGCGTTGTGCGTTCCTTGTCTCAGATGAACCTCCCGCCTCAGCTTCTCCAGATTTGCCATCCCGCCGCGCAAGGAGAAGTCGCTGACCAGCGCCTCGCCGCCGCGGCGGAACCGGATGCGGACCATCGGCAGGTCCTTTCCGGCCAGCTCGGCGGGCGCGCGGACCAAGGCGGCGTCCTCGATCCACGCCAGCGGCCACGACAGCCGCCCGCCGCCCGCCTCGCGCTGCAGGAAGATCGCTTCGTCGGTGCACCACAGGTCGCCCACGCACGGGTGCGCCCAGCGCGGCGCGAGCACCGCGGTGCCGTCGGCGAAGCGCGTGCCGTGGTAGAGCGCCTGCGGCGCGTCCAGCAGCCGCTCGCGGGCAGGATCGACCGCGGGGAGAGGCGCGCCGAAGGCCGCGCGGTGGCGCTTCCGGAGGCGAAAGGCGCGCAGGAGGATGAATGCGACGAGGGTCGCCGCGAGCAAGGCCGCGACCGCGCCCAAAATGCGCAGGACTGGCGACAAACGGATCAACGCGGAGGCGCTGAGGCGCGGAGGATCTGGGGGCAAAGAAAATCTCCGCGTCTCCGCGCCTCCGCGTTGTGCTTCGAGGCCCTACCTAGTCCGTGGAGTCGCCGCCGGCCGCGTCTTCCAACTCCTTGAGCTTCTCTTCGAGCGCGGCGTTGGCCTTGCCCAGGTCGCGGTTGCAGCCGACCAGGATCTCGCTGGGCGTCTTCCCCGGGACGCCCTTCTCCAGCTGGGGCAGGAGGGCGCGGTTCCCCTGCAGCAGCGCCTGGTCGACCTGCCCCGCGAAAGCGCCGGTCGCCTGCGAGAGCTTCTTCCAGCTGGAGATGAAGCCCCCGGTGACCTGACTGCGCGCCTCGATCAACTCTTGCGCCTCGCCCACCTTCGCCTTCAGCTCGGAGTCGGCGATCTGCTCCGAGAAGCCGGCCAGGGTCTGCGCATTCTCCCTGTCCTTGCTGGCGAACTGCGCCACCTGGATGGCGAGCGTGTTGTATTTCTGGGCGAGCTCCCGGTAGCCCCCCACGATCCGCCGCGCCTCGTCCCCCCGGGGCGGGTTGGACGGGTTGATCCGCCCCTGCGAGTTCAACATCTTCGCCACGTCCTGGACGACCACCACGCCGGCCGCGCACGGCTTCGACTTCTGGCCCTCGCGGGCGGCGCCGACGAATTTCGCGATGCTGGCGAGATCGCGCTTGTGCTGCGCGCGCTTCTTCAGGATGAGGCCCGCGAAGATGCCGCCGGCGGCGAGAAGCAGCACGCCGCCCACGATGGCGGCGACCACCTTGCCCGAAAGGCCGCCCTCGGGCCGCTTCCTCCCGCCCACCACGTCGATGCGCACCGAGGTCTGGCCGAGGCGCAGCACGTCCCCGTCGAACAGCTCGCCCTCCTCGATGCGCTCGCCGTTCAGGTAGATGCCGTTCGCGGAGCCCAGATCGCGGACCTTGATCTCGCCGTTGATCTTGCTGATCTCGGCGTGGCGGCCGGACATCGACGAGTCCTTGACCGAGATGTCGCACTGATCGGAGCGGCCGATGGTCACGGCCAGCTGCCGCATCGGGTACGACTTCTCCACCCCGGACGGTCCCTTGACGATGAAGTTGGCGGAGACCCCGTCGAGGAGCGCGGGGTTGATCATCTCGGTCTTCGGCGTGGCTTCCTCGCCCATGGCTTCTCTTCTCGCTCGGAAAACCCGGCGTCTTGGAGGAGCGCCAAGCGTACGAGGGAGGGCTGGCTCGGTCAAGGAGCGCCCGAGGGAAGGCGGCTCTCGCGAAGCGCGACGAGGGCCCGGGGATCGACCCCGTGGCCCTCGCTGGCGGTGCAGCGATCCGGAGCTACCTCTGCGTCGCTTCCTGCTTCGAAGCCGCCTGCGCGCCTGGCTCGCTCTGCGCGCCGGCCTTCGCATCGGGTTGCCCCTGCGCGGGCGGAGCGGCGTGCTGGCTCGGCGTCAGCTTCGGCGGCGCAGCCTGGAAGAGCGGCTGACCGTGGGTCTTCGCGTTCTCGTCGTCGAGCGAGACCAGGGCCATCTTCCCTTGATCGACGCCTGGCAGGTCCTTGCCCTCCGCGTATGCGTCGCCCTCGCTGTTCGGCTCGACCTTTCCGACCAGGATGGAATCGCCCGCGGCCGAGACGAACCAGAACTGGTAGACCTCGGCCGCCGGCGCGGGCGCGAGGCCGTACGTATTGAGACGCATCCAGGACTTCCCGTCCGGCTGCTCGCCCCAGGTCGCGGCGCCCTAGGCGGCGCTCGCGACCACGAAGTGGTCTTCCGGGACTCGAAGTGGTCTTCCGGGACTCGACGATGCGGGAGAAGGGCTCGTTGCCGATGGTGGAGGTCGCCATGCCCACCAGGGTGGGCATCGACTGTCCACGAGACAACCCAGGTGGCGGCTAGGCGTCCGGCGGGCGGCGGAGCGCGGGTACCACGCTGAACGCCAGCCCGAAGTCGCAGTCCAGCTTCTCGTCCGTGCCACGGGCCTTGGAGGCCCTGGCCGCCGCCTGCGGGGCGAGCCCCGGGGCAGGCGGCCGTCGGGACGGCTTGCGGCGGGACGGACGGCGACTGGGAGGGTCGGCCTTTCTCGTCATGGGCTGCGTCTCCTACTGCAGATCGGTATGCACCGCAACCGGTACGACGTCCGATGCACCGACAGCACCCTAGGTACACCTACACCCCTTCCGTCAATGACGCGGCGCAGCAGCCCTGGCACGCGTGCCGGTGCGCGACCATCGCCGCCGTGCTACTGGAGCGATCATGAAGAGGGCGAAGAAGGCGCTGTCCGTCGCGCCCGTCGACCTGGACGCGCGGCGTCCCTCCGCGCCGGCGAAGCGCCTGGAGACCTTCCCCAACCCAAGTCCCCAGCGCGACTACGAGATTCGCTTCGAGTGCCCCGAGTTCACCTGCGTATGCCCGATGACCGGCCAGCCGGACTTCGCCACCATCCGGATCGCGTACACGCCCGACAAGCTGTGCGTCGAGCTGAAGAGCCTGAAGCTGTACCTGTGGAGCTTTCGCGACGAAGGCGCCTTCCACGAGGCGGTCACGAACCGGATCCTCGATGACCTGGTGGCCGCCGTTCAGCCCCGCAAGGCGGAAGTGGTGGGCGACTTCTTCGTGAGGGGCGGTATCCACACCGTGGTGGTGGCCCGCCACCCGTGATCGATCCGGTCAGCGGGCCGGCCCGGTCAGCGTGGGCGGCCGGGGCAGGGGCTCGGCGCGCGCGGCCGGCGAGAGGCCGACCCCGTGCCGGTAGATGAGCGCGGCCCCGAGCAACGTTTCCGCGATGCACGCCGCCGCCCCGGCGAACGCCAGCGCGAGGTACAGGGTGCGGAACCGGCCTGGCAGGGCCTGCCGGGAAAACGCCCTCCAGAGCGCCGCGGGCACCCAGAAGACGAGCATCACGTAGCCGAAGGCGTTGTGCAGGTTGAGCAGGGCCTCGCCCGCGGCGCTGTGCGGCCCCAGCTCGGCGCGGGCAGCGATGCCGCTCAGCACCGCCAGTCCGGCCGCCACCGTGCCGATGAGCGTGTTCCACCGCCCGGCGTGAAGGAGCCCTTCGCGACGCAGGATCAGCCCCGCCGCGTCGCACGCGGGGGCGGCGACGAGCAGTCCGACGGCGAGATGGATGATGAACGGGTGCAGCTCGGGGGGCACGCGCGCATCCTGCCGGTGCGCGCCGCCTCGGGGCAACTTCCCGCGCCACGGCGAAAGCATCAGTCCCGGGCTTCCTCGTCGGTCCGCCCGCGGCGCCGGAAGAGGAGCTGGCCGAGGATGAATCCGGCGCCCACGGCAATCAGCAGCGCCTGCCCGGGGTGGCCCTCGATCCAGTCCAGGGTCCGTTGGGTCGCCTTGCGCGCCCACTCGCGGCCGGCCGCGAGGCCCTCGCCGAAGGCCTCGATCCCGCGCTCGGGAACGCTGGCGCGGATCTCCGGCGCCGGCACCTGCACCTCTTTTCCGCGGACCTCGCCCATGCCGGTCACCTCACCGTCCAGCGCGCCAGGAGCAGCCCCAGCGCGAAAGCGCCGCCGAGCGCCGGGCCGGGGTGCCGGCGGACCCTGTTGCGCCAGTCGAACGATTCGGCCACTCCCTGGCGCAGCTCGGCGACGGACTGCTCGATCTCCTGCCGGGCCTGCTCGATTCCGGCGCGGATGGCCCCCGGGTCCCTGGTCCCATCTGCCATGCTCCCTCCCGCGTCAGTGCCGGAGCGGCTCGTTCCGCTCAGCGGTCATGGGCTCGCCATCAGGCGTCGAGGTGGCGCCCGCGACGGGCTGCCCCGGCGAGCGGCTGGGGCTGCGCGGCCCCAGGTCGGACGTGGCGCCCGCCTTGCCCGAAGGCAGACCATCAGCAGAACGTATCCGACCAGCAGCGGGGGCAGCCCGGCCGCGCTGAGCAGCAAGTCCCGGCCGGCGCGACGCAGATCGTCCTTCAGCTCCGTCTTCGCCAGCGCCAGGTGCTCGCGGAACAGCCTCTGGACCCCGTCGAGCAAGCGCGTGAGGGCATCCCGCGGCGAGACCGCCGCGTGGGGGTCGGAGTTCGCCATCCGGGAAGCTAGTTCGCCCCCGGCGGGCGTGCCAGTCAGTGCACGAATGCCGGGCGGATCTCGACCGACGGCTTGGACTGCTCCACCTCGAACGCCCGGATCAGGTAGCCGATGAGCAGCAGGCTGGAGGCGTTCTCCACGGCGCGCTCCGGCTCGCGCTCCATCAGATCGGTCGCGTAGGCGAGGAAGAATCGCGCCAGCTCCTCGCCCGCCTCGCCCAGGATGAGCGCGTGCAGCTTGTCGCGCTCCATCGCACGGATCCGGCGGATGAGCTCCACCGCCAGCACGCGCTTGCGCCGGACGTCCCCTCCCCGTCCCGTAGCCATCCCGCCTCCGTGCGGACGCACTCCCGCGCGCCAACGGTGGGGGCGCGTGCCACCCGCGGCAAGCCCGCCATTTGACATCGCGCAGCGTGGATGGAACGATCGCTCGGCGAGCGAGGGACCGGACGGGGGAGGTGGGATGTTCACCGGCGTGAAGGTTTTCTCGGCCACCAAGGCCAAGGAGCGGGAAGATCTCGGTGAGCAGGTGAATCGCTGGCTCCGCGCGAACAGCGACCTGGAGATCGTCGACCGGACGGTGATGCAGTCCAGCGACAACGAGTTCCACTGCCTCACCGTGGTGCTGTTCTACCGGAACAAGGCCGGAGCGAAGCCCGCGCCCAAGCCCGGCACCACCTCGTCGGGTTAGCGCCGCTGCGGTCTCTTGAAAGTACGCGCGGGAGCGATGGCCATGCGGGCTTCCGCGCGCGCGGCGGGCAGCGACGCGGCGGAGAACGGCTGCGGGCGCGCGTGATCGTGCGCGACGCGCAGCCCGGCGATCGCCAGCACCACCGCGATGCCGCTGCCGATCCCCAGCCACGACCAGACGCGCGAGCGGCGCGCGCGGCGCTTGGTCCGGGGCGCCAGCTCGAGCGGAGGAGAGATCCCGGCGAGGCTCTCCAGCGCGTGCGCCAGCTCCAGCGCGCTGTGCGGGCGCGCGGCGGGATCCTGTTCGAGGCAGCGGTCCACCAGCGCATCCCAGGCGCGATCGAGGCCGGGGACGAGGCGGGACACCGGCTGGAAGCGGCCGACCGGCAGCTCCCCGGTGAGCAGCTCGTAAGCCATGACTCCAAACGAGTACAGATCGGCGCGGTGATCGGCGCGCCGGGCGTCCTTGCGCTGCTCGGGGGCCATGTAGTTCGCGGTGCCCATCGCGACGTTGCT
>WNEY01001019.1_pt1 | contig 19043 bp, 20 predicted proteins | sample 5400531 | NCBI WGS metagenome assembly WNEY01 (sample SAMN13153338, study PRJNA577476) | soil metagenome | isolation source: 200 cm saprolite under Douglas fir tree site 1 | place: USA:California | collected 2015-04-18
GGCATTGACGAGTACTACCTGGTGAACCCCCACTTCACTCATCCGTATAACGACGCTGCGCCGTTGAGTGCGCTGCGCTCGTACTACGCCGAGGCTTCACGGCGTTATGGGGTCGACCCCAGCTACCTGGCATCGATCAACTACATCGAGAGCAACTTCGGCCACGTTAAGGACACTTCCTCAGCCGGCGCGCAAGGTCCGATGCAGTTCTTGCCCAGCACCTGGACCCAATATGGGCAGGGCGGAGACATCCACGACCCTCACGACTCGATCCTCGCCGCGGCGCGGTACCTGGTCCGGAACGGCGCGCCGTACAACATGCGCAACGCGATCTTTCAGTACAACCACGACTACGACTATGTCGACGCGGTGGAGTCGTTCGCGAGGGCCTACCGCACCGACCCGGGTTGGCTCGACCGGATGTACTACTGGAACACGTTCGGCTAGGCGCCTCGACCCCTATCGATCGTTAGAGTAAGTACTCATGGAGTACCGGATCGAACAGTTGGCGCGGGCCGCCGGCGTGGCCGTGGACACGATCCGCTTCTACCAGGGCAAGGGCTTGCTCGACTCACCGCGACGGGAGGGTCGCGTGACCTGGTACGGCGAGGCCCACGTCGAGAGGCTGAAGAGGATCAAGGAGCTCCAGCAGCAGGGCTTCACGCTGACGGTGATCCAGCGCTTTCTCGCCGGCGAGCTCGAGGCCTCGGACGAGGCGCTCGTCGCGGCTGTCACTCGCCCCGCCGCGCCCCAGACCCTGACCCTGGGTGAGCTGGCGGAGCGGAGCGGGGTCGCGGAGCCGCTCCTGCGCAGCCTCCAGCAAGCGGGCCTCCTGGTCCCGATCGAAGGCGGGGACGAGCCGCTCTACCCGGCCGGCGACCTCGAGGCGATCGCCGCGGGCATGAAGCTGATCGCCGCCGGGGTGCCGATCGGATCTCTCATCGAGCTCGGCAAGGAGCACGCGGCCGCGGTCGACCGCACGGCGCGCCAGGCGGTCGACCTGTTCGACCACTACGTTCGCGAGCGCATCCAGGCCGAAGGCGGTGAGACCGAGGCCGCCGAGCGCAAGCTGCTGCAGACGTTCAACGACCTGCTCGAGGCCAGCGGGACGCTGGTCCGCCACCACTTCGAGCGCACCCTCCTTCGCGCGGCACGGGAGCACATCGAGAAGCGCGGATGATCACCACAGCGCCCGTCCGCACGTGGGAACTCGATCGGAATCCCGACCTGGTGGATCTCGTGAGCGCCACCAGAGACGCGGGTCACGAGGTGATGCTGATCGAGCGGCCGATGCCCGACGCCGTCAGCGTGGCAGCGATCGGGCGCGCCTTCGACATCGTTTCGGCGCCGGGTGGAGTCGCGCTCGACGATGTCGACGGCAAGACGATCGATTTCGAATCCGGCGATGATCGCGTTCTCGCCGCATCGCGAATGTGGCGGCGCATGGGCCTGTCCCCCGCGGCGGTGGCGGTCGGAGGCTTTGCCTATCGGCCCGACCGCGACCCCGGCGGCGCATGGTCGGGTTTTCCATCGCTCCAGTTTCGCGTCCCCGCGCTCGCGGTCATGCGAAGGCGCGGCCGGACGTTCGTCACTGCGGCGGCACCCGACGCGGAATCGCTCCTCGACCTGTCGGCGCCGGCGGTGGGCGCGCCCGCCGCCCGCCACCTCGAGGTGACGCCGATCCGCAACCCACTCGCGTGGACTGCCGCTGTGGAATCTGCCGCGGCCCGGCTCCGCGCCGGTCAGGCGGAGAAGGTCGTCCTCGCGCGCGAGGTGCTGGCCCGCGGCGATGGCGTCGTCTCCGCGGGGATGGTTCTCCGGGGCCTGCGCGCCGCATATCCGTCGTGCTTCACCTATCTCATAGCAGGCGCCGACGGCACCGCATTCGCCGGTGCGTCGCCGGAGCTGCTGGTCCGCCGATCGGGCAGCAGTGCCTTCGCGCAACCGATGGCCGGATCAATCGCGCGAGGCGCCACCGACTCGGATGACGAGCGCCTGGCACGACAGCTGACGGAAAGCGCCAAGGATGCGATGGAGCATCGCGTGGTGGCGAACTTCGTGATTGACGCACTGCGCCCGTTTGCATCGAATGTCGAGGCGCATGTGCCGGAGGTGGTGCGCTTCACCAACATCCAGCACCTCGCGACAAGCGTTGACGCGCAATTGAAACAGCCGCCCGTAGATGTGCTCACGCTTGCCTCTGCCCTGCACCCGACGCCCGCCGTCGGCGGCTGGCCACGCGACGCGGCGGACGTGCTGATCGACGAGCTCGAAGGCATGGAGCGCGGTTGGTACGCCGGCGCGGTCGGGTGGGTCGATGGACGCGGCGACGGTGAGCTCGCGATCGCCCTGCGATGTGGGTTGTTATGGGAGGACGGCGCGAGGCTTTACGCAGGCGTAGGCGTGATGCCGGATTCCGACCCGGCGCGCGAGCTCGAGGAAACGGAGCTGAAGTTCAAAGCCCTTCTAACAGCGCTGGTCTAACCCTTCAGCGCTGAGGCCGTCGCCTCCCAGATCAAGCGATGGCCGTTCACGCTGTCCTCGCGCTTGAATCGCACCACGACCATCGTCGGTGTTGGCGCCGCGATCGCATCCGCGATCGCGGGCTCGAGTCCCGAGCGATCGCTCACCGGGCTGTACACGAGGCCGTACAGACGCGCCACCTGAGACAGGTCGAGCCCGAGCGGCGTGGCGAAGATCTCCTCGAAGACGTCCTGGTGCTCGGCCTGGGGCAGAAAGTTGAAGATGCCGCCGCCGTTGTTGTCGCACACCACCAGCGTCGCCTTGATGCCGTGGCGCTGCAGTGCCCACAGGCCGTTCATGTCGTGATACAGCGACAGGTCGCCGAGCAACAACACTGTCGGCACCGTATCGCGGCCCGTCGCCACGCCCAGCCCGCTCGACACCAGGCCGTCGATCCCGCTCGCGCCGCGGTTGCCGAAGAATCGCTGCTGCGGCCGGGCGAGCGGCCAGAAGCTGTCCGCGGCGCGGATCGGCATGCTCGAGCCGATGAACACCTGGCCGGGGTCGGGCAGGCGCGTGCTTAGCGCCCTGACCACATGTCCCTCGTGGAGCGGCGTCGAGACGAGCGTCGCCGCGATCGCCGCCGTCGCGCGCTTGCCGGCGCTGAGCCACTGGTCGCGCCAGGCCGAGCGGTCGAGCGGCGGGAGCGCCTCGAGCAGCGGCTGCGGGTCGCACGCCATCACGTTGGTCGCGACGTGGTCCTGGTCGCGCCACGAATGGTCGGGGTCGATGAGGAAGGTGGGCGCCGCGGCGGCGGTAAGCCATCGGTTCAACACCCGCGACGTCGGGGTTGCGCCGAGACGGACCACGAGATCCGGGCCGTGCTGCAGCGACCAACCGGCGCGCAGAAGTGCCTCATAGGACTCGACCGCGGCGCCGGCCTCGGCGCGCCGGAGCTGCGAGGTCGGCTCGGCGATCAATGGAACGCCCAGGCGGTGAAGCGCCGGAGCGAGCCGTTCGCCATCCCGAATCTCACCCACGACGACCAGCGGACGCTGCGCGCGCTGCAGCGCCGACGCCAGCGACGCAAGCTGGGCCTGGCTGGGAAGGAGGCGGCCGTTGGTCAGCGCCTGGGCAGGCGCGGCCTCGGCGACCGGGACCTGGCCCGGCGGCGGCACGAGCGGCTCTCGAAACGGAAGGTTCAGGTGGACCGGGCCGCTCGCCGCTTCGGCGACTGCACGCGCGGCGAGTCGGCGCCACACGCGCGCCGCGTTCGGCATCTCGACCGGGACGCCAGGATCGACGAACCACCGAGCGGCGCTGCCGAAGAGGTGCTGCTGATCGACCGCCTGGTTGGCCCCCACTCCCTGCAGCTCTGGCGGGCGGTCCGCGGTGATGACGATCAGGGGAGTGCGCGAGTACGCCGCCTCGACGACCGCGGGATGAAACTCCGCCGCGGCCGTGCCCGAGGTCGACAGGACCACCGCGGGCTTGCCCGTCGACTTGCCCAGGCCGACCGCAAAGAAAGAGCCGCATCTCTCGTCGATATGGACGATGACCTTGATCCGCGGATGCCTCTGGAGGGCCATCGCGATCGGCGCCGAGCGCGAGCCCGGCGACACGCACGCGAACTCAACGCCTTGCGCCGCCAGCTCGTCGACGAAGGTGGCGGCGAAGCTTTGAGCGACGTCAGTCATAGGATCGATTCGTGATTCTGCAGCGTGAGGACGTCAGGCTCAGCTACTTTGCCGAAGGCGAAGGCCCTCCAATCACCGTGCTGCACGGTTTCACGCAGGCCGGTCGCAGCTGGCGCGAGGTCATCTCCAAGATGCCCGCCGGCTGGAAGTGGATCGTGCCGGACGTGCGTGGTCACGGCGAAACCCAGACGCGGCACGGTTCGCCGTGCTCGATGGACGCCTGCATGGAGGACCTCTTGGCCCTGTGGGACGACCTCGGAGTCGAGCGGACCCATCTCGCCGGCTACTCGATGGGTGGGCGGCTGGCACTTCACGTCGCGGCCCGCCGCCCTGATCGAGTCCTCTCGCTCCTCACCATCGGCGCCCACGCCGGGCTCGAGGAGGACGCCCGTGAGGGTCGCCGGCGCGGGGACGAGGGACTCGCGGAGCGCATACAGAGCGAAGGCATCGAAGCGTTCGTCGATTACTGGGGCGCGCTTCCCCTGTTCGCCACGCTCCAACGTCGGGGTCCTTCGTACGTCGCCCAGGTGCGGGCGGAGCGGCTCCAGAACCACGTCGCGGGGCTCGCGTGCTCGCTGCGCGGCATGGGCGCGGGCACGATGGAACCGGTCTGGAACGACCTCGGCCAGGTGACCTTTCCCTGCACATTCGTCGCCGGCCAGCAGGACCACGGCTATGTCGCTTCCGCTCGCAGGCTCGCGGCGACGGTGCGAAACGGAAAGTTCGAGATCGTGCCGCGGGCCGGTCACGCGGTGCATCAAGAGCGGCCCGATGCGTTCGCCCGTCTGCTCGCTTCTCACCTCGCCGCCGCGACGGCGACAGGCGTTTCCGCGCCGAGCTCGACATTCGACTGAAGCCCAGCCGCATAGCGCGCCGCGCCGAGACGCTCCTGGTCAAGCATTCCGCCGCCATCGACGGGGCAGACGACGAAACTCCGATGTCCGTCTCGGACCAGCCTCTCGACCTGGCGCGCAACCTCAGACGGATGCCGCGCGTTGATCCTCTGAACGCTCACAACAAGATGCCCAGCGTGAACAGCAGCGCGTAGGCGAGCTCGGCCGCGGCCATGCGCTTGAGCGCTCGCACCAGCTCGGGAGGCGAGGTGCTCGCGAAAGCGGTGCGCACCGGCACAGACGCGATCGGGATGCCGAAATGCATCGCCATCACTGTCACGCTCGCGAGATTGGTCATGAAGACCACGATCGGGACCGCGAATGCGGCGGCCACCAGCACCAGAAGCAAGATTCGCGTGTTCTGACGGCCGAGGCGCGTGGCCAGCGTCCGTTTCCCAGCGGCCGCGTCGGTGTCGATGTCGCGCAGGTTGTTGAGGACGAGGACCGAAGTGGCGAGAAATCCGACCCCGCATCCCATCAAGACGCTGAGCGCGGTGATCCGACCGGTCTCGACGTAGACCGTGCCGATCGTAGCCACCAGGCCGAAGAACACGAAGACGAACACCTCGCCGAGGCCGAGGTAGCCGTACGGCCGCGGTCCACCGGTGTAGAGCCAACCGGCGAGCAGGCAGGCCGCGCCGACCAGGAGCAGGCGCCAGTCGACCGCGAGGCTGAGCGCGAGTCCGGCGGCCGCCGCGACGGTGAAAGCCCCGATGGCCGCCCCTCGCACCTGTTGCGGGTCAACCACCCCCGACGATGCAGCCCTCACCGGTCCGACCCGATTCGCGTCAGCGCCGCGTTCGAAATCGGAATAGTCGTTGGCGAAATTCACCCCCAGCTGCATGCCGAGCCCGACCACAAGTGCGAGGAGACCGGCCCACCATCGCGCGCCTCCGATGTGGATCGCGATCACTGTTCCTGTGAGCACGGGCGCGACGGAAGCCGCCAGGGTCGCGGGTCGAACCGCCGACCACCACACCTGCGTGGGACTGAGCCGCTGCGCGCCGACCACTACGGACGTTTCGGGAACTTCGCGAAGTTCGGTTTGCGTTTCTCCACGTACGCGTCGCGACCTTCCTGCGCCTCTTCGCTCATGTAGTAGAGGAGAGTCGCGTCGCCGGCGAGCTGCTGGATGCCGGCGAGGCCGTCGTCGGCGGCGTTCAGCCCGGCCTTGAGCATGCGCAGCGCAAGCGGGCTCAGCTCGAGCATGCGACGGCACCACGCAACGGTCTCCTTCTCCAGGTCCGCCAGCGGCACGACCTTGTTGACCAGTCCCATGTCGAGGGCCTGCTCGGCGTCGTACTGCTCGCAGAGGAACCAGATCTCGCGCGCCTTCTTCTGGCCAACGATGCGCGCCAGAAGACCCGCCCCGTAGCCTCCGTCGAAGCTGCCGACGCGCGGCCCGGTCTGGCCGAACTTCGCGTTGTCGGCGGCGATGGTGAGGTCACAGACGACGTGGAGCACGTGGCCGCCGCCGATCGCGTAGCCGGCCACCATCGCGACCACGGGCTTGGGCAGCCGCCGGATCTGGACCTGGAGGTCGAGCACGTTGAGCCGCCCCGTGCCTCCGGCATCGACGTAGCCGTCGTCACCGCGCACGCGCTGGTCGCCACCAGAACAGAACGCCTCGGTCCCGGCGCCGGTCAGGACCACGACGCCAACCTGCGGGTCCTCACGCGCGACCTCGAAGGCCTTCGACATCTCGACCACGGTCAGCGGCCGGAAGGCGTTGCGCACCTCGGGCCGGTTGATGGTGATCTTGGCGATGCCGTCCCAGGTCTCGTAGACGATGTCCTGGTAGTCGCCCGCCTTCACCCAGCCATCTTTCAAGTCATCACTCCTAGAGCGATCACTAGCACCATCGACGATGGTACGCGGTCTAGGCGCGCTGGCGGGGGCGGCGGCGCGGAAACAGGCGGACGATCTTCGCGTAGTCGTCCGGCGTGTCGATGTCGTCGGACCGACCCGGCGCCGGCACGATGTCGAGCAGCTCGGGCCTGCCCTGAAGCACCTGGCGGGCGCCGGCGTCTCCCGTCAGTGCGAACAGTTCGCCCCACAGCTCGCGCGACAGGATCACGGGCGGCGCCCAGCCTTCCGAGCCCGCGGCCGCCACCGCAGGACGAGAGCCTTCTCGACGCCAGGCACGCAGGAGCGTGGCGACCGTCCTCGACCCGACGAGCGGCTGATCGCCGAGGAGAATCATCGCGGCCTCGATCTCGGTACGCATCGCACGCAGCCCGACCTGCATCGACGAGGCCATGCCGCTCTGCGCCTTCGGGTTGAAGACGAGCTCGGCCCGCCCGCTGATGGCGCTCTTCACGTCGTCCTCCGCGTAGACGACGACCGTCTGGTGGCAACCGCCCTCCGACGCGGCCTCGAGCACATGCCGCACCATCGGCACGCCGTCGATGTCGAGCAAAAGCTTTTGCGAGCCGGGCATCCGCGAGCTCCTACCCGCGGCGAGGATGATGCCGCCGACCGGCAGCAGCGCCGCGGCGAGGCGCTCAAACGGAGGCCGCGCGGAGCGGATCCACTCGACCTCGATGCCGGCGCGGATGGCGACCTCGGCGAAATCGCGAAGCCGCCCGCTGTCGCCGTCGACGAGAAGAAGACGACGTCCGACGAGCGGCGCCAGGTCGGGTACCTGCTCAGGAAGACCGACCACCGCCAGCGAACGGCAGTCGTTGCGCGCGGTCAGGTGCTGAAGCGCGGAGTCGAGGTCGCGACCGCGCACCACCATCGAGTGCGGCCCGTCAGGCTCGCGATATGTCCGGCCTCGGACGGCAAGGTCAAGGTCGCCCATCACGAAGACTGACAAAGCGCGCCCAGCATGCCAGATGGGACCCGGCTTACTCTCTCCTGAATGCCGGTTCTTGGAGCTCATGTCGATTCGTCGGGCGGGCTGCACCTTTCGTATGAGCGCGCCAGGGCGATGGGGGCGGAAGCCATACAGGTGCACCCTACTCCGCCCGGGTTCTGGGGGTCGCCGAAGCTCGACGAAAATCGGATCGCGACGTTCAAGGAGGCGGCCGCCAAGCACGGCCATCCGCCGTTTTACTTTCACGCCGTATACTTGATCAACCTGGCCGGCGACGACCCCACGCTGCGCCAACGCTCGGAGAGCACGCTCGCCGGGTACCTGAAGGCGGCCGACGAGCTCGGTGTCAACGGCGTGATCTTTCATACGGGCTCGCATAAAGGCGCGGGATTTGAGGCGCGGCTGCCGTCGATCACGGAGCACTTGCGTCACGTGCTCGACCGAGCAGATCCCAAGACCGCAAAGCTGCTCATCGAGAACAACGCGGGCCTCGGCGGCTGCGTCGGTGCGAAGTTCGAAGAGATCAAGCAGATGCTCGCCGCGCTGGACAACGACAAGCGCGTCTCGGTCTGCTTCGACACGTGCCATGCGTTCGCCTCGGGTTACGACGAGCGAACGCCGGCAGAGGTGAAAAAGACGCTGGACGAACTGGAGCAGGTCATCGGGCTGTCGCGGGTCGAGGTCATCCACTGCAACGACTCGGTGACCGGGCTCGGCTCCAACCGCGATCGCCACGCCAACATCGGCGACGGTCAGATCGGCGAGGAAGGCTTTCGCGCCTTGCTGCACGAGCCGCGGCTCGCCCGGCTTCCGTTCATCCTCGAGGTGCCCGGCGCGGGTGGCGGTCCCGACGCCGAGCAGGTGGCGGTGCTGAAACGATTGGCGGTGTAGCCTGCTCCAGGCTTTAGGCGACGTCCGAAGCGGCGGGCTCGTCGTCCACGTCGACCCAGCGCTTGCGTCGGGGCGGACGCCGCGTGGCCAGCCCAGCCAGCAACCAGACGCGAGCGCCCAGCCGGCGGAGCACCGTCAGCAGAGACGGTCCGTGCGCCCCGTACAGCCGCGAGTTCTCCATCTCGCGCTGGATGTCCTTCAGGCGCTCCCACATCACGTCCTCGTTCAAGTACGGGTTCATGCCGACCTCCTTCTAACCGTCTAATCCCTTATATGAGTTATTATAACCTACGTTGCGCCTTTTATGGTTATGGGTAGACTAGATCTCGATGTCTGAACGGGAAACAGCCGGCGGCGAGCTCGGCTTGATCCAGGCGTTCGTGAACACGGTCGACCTCGACCCGGGAGTCGAGGACCTCAAAGACCCCAACACGCTCCGGGCCTGGCTGGTTGCCAACAAGCTCATGCCCGGGCACCATCCGGTGGACGACTCCGACCTGAAAAACGCCCTTGCCGTTCGGGAAGCGATGCGAGGCGTGATCGGCGGGAACTCAGCGCTGCCTATCTACCCCGTCGACCTGGCGACCCTCAACTCGGCCGCCGCGGCCAGCCGCCTGCGGATGCGTTTCGCACCGGATGGCAGGCCCCGCCTCGAACCGGAGGCGTCTGGCGCCGTGGGCGCGATCGGCCGGCTGGTCGCGGCGCTGTACTCGGCGATGCAGGATGAGGAGTGGGAGCGCCTGAAGCTCTGCGGCTCAGGCACCTGCCGATGGGCGTTCTACGACCGCTCCAAGAACCACTCGAGCCGTTGGTGCAACATGGCCTCCTGCGGCAACCGCGAGAAGGCGCGCCGGTTCAGACAGAAAGGAACGGCCGCGTCCGCACGACGTCTGGGCTGAACGCCTGGGTCAGCTGCACGAGCCGGTCGTAGGCGACCGAATGCCGCAGCTGGATGCTGATCGAGTGTCCGGTGTCAGGCACCACCGTGATACGGCCGAACCCGATTCCGTATGACCCCGGCCTCTTGAGCTCGATGCGCTTGATCTGGTCTTTGGCGAGCTCGAAATCTTTCACACGCTCCAGTCGCTCGATCAGCTTGTCGTTCTCGTCGGCGGCCAGCTAGGGCATCAGCTGACCGTCGATGTAGCCCCCATCGTGCCCGTGAGCTCCGACCCTCCGTGGCTGCCAGGATCGACGCCGAAGAGCCTGGCCGTCGTGAAGTAGAAACCGTAGCCCACGCGAGTGCCGAGGAAACCACGCGACAGAAGGCCGCTCATGAATCCGCCGATGAACGTTTCGCTCAAGCCCGTGCTGCTCGCATCGATACGCCTGAGCCGCCGAAACGGACGGCCGTGATCTCGGCGAGGATCCCCAGCGCGGTCTCTTCGGCCCCACGCCCTCCGAGGTCGAGGCCGATCGGTCCGTGAACACGTGCCAGCTGCTCCTCGGTGAAACCTTCCTTGCGCAGCGCGTCGAAACGGTTCTGGTTCGTCTTGCGGCTGCCGATCGCGCCGATGTAGCCCGCGTCCTTCTTGAGCACCGAGCGCAACGCGGGCAGGTCGAACTTGGGATCGTGCGTCAGGACGACGATGTAGGTCGAACCGTCGATCGGGATCTTGCTCATGGCTTCGTCGGGCCAAGCGACCATCAGCTCATCGGCTTCCGGAAAACGCTCTTTGGTGGCGAACTTCGCGCGCGCATCGATCACCGTCACGCGATATCCCATCAGCTTCGCCAGGCGGTGCAAAGGGATCGCGATGTGGATCGCGCCGATGATCACGAGGTGGGCCGGGCGCCGGAACGGCTCCACGAAAACGTCTCCGTCTCGACGCGGGAGCTCGGTCCCCGGAGGCGTGCCCGAAACCAGCTCCGCCTCACCGGTCGTCAGGTTCGTGCGGAGCGTCGCAGCCTCGTCGCGATTCAGCATCCCGACGAGCTGCCTGTGCACCTTGCCGAGTGGCTGGACGAAAACCTCGATGTGACCGCCGCACGCCAGCCCAACCTCGAACGCCACGTCGTCGGCCACGCCGAAGGCGGCGATCTTCGGAGTGCCCGACTTCAGGACCTTCTGCCCCTCCTCAAAAACGGCGCCCTCGATGCACCCGTTCGAAACCGAGCCGGCCATCTTGCCCGAGCGGGTGACCAGCATCTTCGAACCGAGAGGCCGCGGGCTCGAGCCCCACGTCTCGATCACCGTCGCGATGGCGATGTCCTCGCCGGCGCGCGTCCACTCGTTGAGCTCTTGAAGTACTTCTCTCATTTCGATTTCCGGGAATCCAGCGAAGCCAGCAGCCGGCCCAAGTCGTCCAGCGCCTGCACGTTGTGGGCGGTGAGGAAGTCGTCGCAGTGGGGCAGCGCGGCGGCCATGCCACGCGTCAGCGGCTCGTAGCCCTCGGAGCCCAGCAGCGGGTTGAGCCAGATCAACCGGTGGGCCGAACGGCGCAGGTGGACCAGCTCGGCGCTGAGGTGCGCCGGGTCGCCGCGGTCCCACCCGTCGCTGACGATGATCACGACCGCGCCGTGGCCAAGGACGCGCCGCGCCCACCGGCGGTTGAAATCACCGACGGCGTCTCCGATCCGTGTGCCCCCGCTGAAGTCGTGCACGCCTTTGCTCACGGAGTCGAGCGCCCGGTCGAGATCTCGCTGTCGCAGCAACCTTGTGATTCGCGTAAGACGCGTGGAGAAAACGAAGGCCTCGAGGTCTTCGCGTCGTGCGATCGCGTGGGCGAAGATCATCAGGAGCCGCGAGTAGCGTTCCATCGAACCGCTGACGTCGCAGATCAGAACGATCGGTCTCCGTCGCACACGCGGCTTGCGTCGGAAGAGCGTCATCAGCTCGCCGCTCGAGCGAATCGCCTGCCGCGCCGAGCGCCTGAGGTCGATCCGGCCCGAGCGCGACGGTCGCAACCGGCGGGTCCGCCGTTCCGCCATGCGCCAGGGCGACTGCTCCAGCAACCGTCGCACCTGCTCGGTCTCCGCCCACGTCATCTGCTCGAAGTCCTTGTGCCTCAGAAGCTCCTCGGCGCTGTAACCGCTGGAGCTGGCGGGGAACTCGCTCGGGTTCTCGCGGTTCATCTGCGATGCGTGCAGGCCCAACGCATTGGCCCAGGCCTCGGCGCGCTCCGGAGATAGAGGCAGCGACCGGTTGCGACCCGGCATCATCCCCGCGGATACGCGCGGGTCGGGCGGAGCCCAGAAGATGTCGAATGCCGCCTCGAAGGTCGGGATGTCTTCCTTGCGGCTGACGAAGACCGAGCGCAGCGCGCATCGAAAATCGTCGTGCTGCTTGAGGTCGATGAGCCCAAGCGCACGCGTGGCGTCGGTCAGCCGGCGCGGCCCCGCCTCCAACCCGGCGTCGTGCAGCAATCGGGCGAAAGCGCCCAACCGCGGCAGTAAATCGACGACCTCAGGCACGCTGCGCCTTCTCGACCAGAGCCGGCACCTGCTCGCGGACGCGCTCCAGGTCCTCCTGGTACTTGAGCGCTGCGCCCATCGTCGCGTTGACGAGACCTGAGTCGATCCGCGTCGCGCCGAGCGCGGCGATGGAGCGAGCCCAGTCGAGCGTTTCCGCGACCCCCGGCACCTTGTAGAGGTCCATGCCGCGCAGCCCCTGCACCAGCGCGGCAACCTCGCGCGCCAGCCCGTCCGCGGCTTCGGGCGCACGCGCGCGCACGATCTCCACTTCTTTGTCGAGGTCGGGGTAATCGATCCAGTGATAGAGGCAGCGGCGCTTCAATGCATCGTGGACCTCGCGCGTGCGGTTGGAGGTGATGACGACGAACGGCACCTGGCGCGCCTTGATGGTGCCGATCTCCGGGATCGAGACCTGGAAGTCCGAGAGCAATTCCAGTAGGAACGCCTCGAACTCTTCGTCCGAGCGGTCGATCTCGTCGATCAGGAGCACAGGCGGCGTGGGGTCGTCGTTGTCGATCGCGTCCAGCAGCGGACGCCGCAGTAGAAATTCGGAGCTGAAGATCTCGCGCTCGGCGACACGCCTGTCCTGCTCTTCCCCCATCAACCGGATGTGCAGCAGCTGCCGCGGATAGTTCCACTCGTAGACCGCGTGCGCGAGGTCGATGCCCTCGTAGCACTGGAGGCGAATCAGCCGCGCGCCCAGCACCTCGGCCATGACCTTGGCTGCCTCGGTCTTGCCGACGCCCGCCTCACCCTCGATGAAGAGAGGCTTCTGCAGCTTGAGCGCGAGAAAAATGGACGTCGCCAGGGCGCGGTCGCCGATGTAGCGGCGCTCGCGCAGACGTTGCTCGACGTCCTCGATGGTGGCGGGTGCGGTCACGCTGTCACAGAGTACGGGGTGGCCGGGCGGAATACCCCGATAGTCCGGACGAACCGACCTTCAGTCCGGAGCAAACCTCGGATAGTCCGGACTATCCGGGAAGGTGGCCCGGCCCGGTCAGCCGGACCGGGCCACCCCGAGACTCGTTAAGTGCCCTGTGCCTGTTGAATCGCCCGCTTGGTGAGCACGCGGGCGAGGTGCTTCTTGTATTCAGGGCTAGCGCGCAGGTCGCCGCTTGGGTCGAGCCCGTCCGACGCGTGCTCGGCCGCCTCCTCCGGCTTGGCGCCCTTCTTGAGCGCCTCCTCCACCGCCGTGGCCCGGACAGGCGTGACGCCGACGTTGGTGAGGCCGATCCGCCATCCGCCGTTCATCTTCTGCGCCGCCACGCCGACGATGGCCCAGTCGAATAGCCGTCGCCGGAACTTGATGTACTTGTGCGGCCCGTTGGCGACCGGGAACACCACCTCGGTCACGATCTCGTCCGGCCCCAGTGCGGTGGTGAACAGGTCCTGGAAGAAGTCGCGCGCGGGAATCGTGCGACGGTTGGTAACGATCTCCGCGTCGAGGATCAGGGCCAGGGTCGGGTAGTCGCCCGCCGCGTCCGCGTGCGCGATGACCCCTCCCATCGTGCCCATGTTGCGGACCTGGTTGTCACCCACCTCGCCCGCCACCTCGGCGAGCAATGGCAGCTTGTCCTTCACCACTTTCGAGTTCTGGATGGTCACGTGCCGCGTCAACGCGCCGATGCGCAGCTTCTGCCCGTCCTCTTTGATGTGGTCCAGGTCCTCTATGCCGTTGATGTCGACCAGCGCGCTTGGCTGCGCGAGGCGCAGGCGCATCAGCGGGATGAGGCTGTGCCCACCCGCCAGCACCTTCGCATCCTCCCCGTATTTGCCGAGCAGCTTGGATGCCTCCTCGACTGAGGAGGCGCGTGCGTATTCGAAGGCGGCCGGTATCACTTGCGTGCCTCCTTGATCTGCGCCCAGAGCCGGTTGGGGCTGGCGGGCATGTCCACATGCTTGATGCCGAATGGTGTCAACGCATCGCTGATCGCGTTGATGACGGCTGCGCTCGCCGCGATCGTTCCCGCCTCGCCGATACCTTTCACGCCGAGCTCGTTGGTCGGGCTGGGTGTCACGGTGTTGTCGGTGATCAAGTTCGGGATCTCATTTGCGGTGGGGACCGAGTAATCGATCAGGGTGCCCGTCTTCAGCTGCCCTGATTCCTCGTCGTAGATCATCTCTTCGAAGAGCGCCTGGCCGATGCCTTGCGTCACGCCGCCGTGAATTTGCCCCTCGACGATCGTCGGGTTGATGATGTTTCCGCAGTCATCGACCGCAACATATTTTTGAATCTCGACCGCACCCGTCTCGGGATCCACCTCGACCACACAGATGTGGGTGCCGAAGGGCCAGACGAGATTTGGCGGATCGAAGTAGGCCACCGCTTCCAGCCCTTGCTCCATGCCCTCGGGCAAGCCAGCACCGTATGCCGCGAAAGCGACCTCGCCGAATGTCTTGGACTTGTCCGGGCTCCCCTTGACATGGAACTTGCCCTGGTCGAAAACGATGTCCTCCTCGGCTGCTTCCAGGATGTGTGCGGCCAGCTTCCTGGCCTTGTCGACCACCTTGCCTGACGCGCGGCTGATCGCGACCCCACCCACCGCGAGACTTCGACTGCCCGCGGTTCCGTAACCCATGGCGGTCCCTTCGCCTGTGTCGCCGTGACGGAGATCGACGCTCTCCATGGGCACGCCGAGGGTGTCGGCAACGATCTGAGAGAACGTGGTTTCGTGGCCCTGGCCGTGGGCATGGGTCCCCGTGTAAACGATCACCGAGCCGGTCGGCATGACCCTGACCTGGGCTGCCTCCGACAGAGCAATGCCGCCAGTAGCGGGAGCGGTGGCGGAGCTGGGACCGAAGCCACAGAGCTCGATCCAGGTCGAGAGTCCGATCCCCATGTACTTGCCATGCTTCCGGCCCTCTGTCTGCTGCTTGCGCAACTGGTCGTAACCCGCCAGCTCGAGCGCTCGGTTGAGCGTCTTCTCGTAATCGCCGCTGTCCACTACGAGCCCGAAATTCTGCGTGAACGGAAATTCCTTCGGTTGAATGAAGTTCTTGCGACGGATGGCGACCGGGTCCATCCCGATCTCGTGCGCGACCAGGTCAACCATCCGCTCGACAAGATGGGTTGCCTCAGGGCGGCCCGCTCCGCGGTAGGGGTCGGTCGGCACCTTGTTGGTGAGCACTCCCACCGTGCGTGAGGAGATGCCTTGCCACTTGTAGGCCCCGCCCGCCATCAAGCAGGCGACGGTTTGAAATGCCGAGAACGGCGCGCAATATGCGCCGACGTCGAGATACTGCGTGACCCGCATACCGAGCAGCGTGCCGTCCTTCTTGGCGGCAACTTCCACGTCGTAGTACTGACCTCGCCCGGCGTATGCGTTCTGCACGCTCTCGGTGCGGGACTCGATCCACTTGACCGGCCGCTCGAGCAAGCGTGAGACCGCCGGGACCAGGTAGTCCTCAGGGTACGGACTGATCTTGCTGCCAAATCCGCCCCCCACGTCGGCCGAAATCACACGCACGAGGCTCTCCTGGAGTCCCATCGCGCCCGACACGAACAACCTGATGAAGTGCGGATTCTGGGTCGACATCCACATCGTCAGCCGCTTGTCGTAGGCCTCGTAATCGGCCAACACGCCACGGGTCTCCATGGGCGTCGGGGTCAGCCGCTGTTGGTGAATCCGCTCTTTGACCACGACTTCGGCGGCCTTGAACGCCGCTTCGGATACCTCATCGCCGGTGAACGGCAGGTCCCAGCAGATGTTGTCCGGACCGTCCGAGTGGGTCTTGTTGCTGCCTGGTTGCGCCGCCTTCTCGACGTTGATCACGGCCGCTATCGGCTGATATTCGACGTCAACCAGGTCGGCGGCGTCTGCGGCCTGGGCCTTCGTCTCCGCGACCACGACCGCCACGATCTCGCCCTGATAGCAGGCTTCGCGCTCCGCGATAGGGAAGTGTTCGGGCACGTACTTCTTGACGGCAACAAAAACCGGAAGCGCGGGGAGAGTGCCTGCAAGCTGCCCCTTGAAATCGCGCGCGGTGTAGACGGCTACCACTCCATCGGCCTTCGAAGCTGCGGTGACCTCGATCTTCTTGATCAAGGCGTGCGCGTGGGGACTGCGCACAAACGCGACGTGGGCCACCCCTACGCGCGTGAAGTCATCGGTGAAGTGCCCATGGCCGGTGATCAGACGGGGATCTTCACGTCGCTGGACCCTGGCGCCAATCAACTGAGAGACGGCCATCTACTCACCCCCCGAGGTCATCGCCGCTCGCTTGTCGGCCGGGACCTTGGCCCCACCCATCGTCTTGGCGGCGGTCTGGACGGCTTTGACGATGTTCACGTAGCCCGTACACCGGCAGAGATTGCCCTCGAGCCCTTTGCGGATCTCGTCTTCGGTCGGATTCGGGTTTTGAGCCAGCAGGTAAGCCGCGGCCATGATGAAGCCCGGCGTGCAGTAGCCGCACTGCAGTCCGTGCTCGTCCCAGAACGCCTGCTGGATCGGGTGCAGCTGGCCGTCCTTGGCCATGCCCTCGATGGTCGTGAGGCTCCTACCTTCGGCCTGGACGGCGAACATCGTGCAGCTCTTGACGGCCTGGCCGTCGACCAGGATCGTGCACGCGCCGCACTGGCTCGTGTCGCAGCCGATGTGCGTGCCCGTGAGCCCCAGGTTGTCGCGCAGGTGGTGCACCAGCAAGAGGCGGGGCTCCACCTCATGCTCGTGCCGGCGGCCGTTGACGGTGGTTGCGACCTTGTGTTTCATGCGGTCCTCCTACTCCCCATCGCGGCAGCGCGGGAGCGCCGCCGGTTCCAAAACCAAGCCGCCGAAGACTAACCCCACTATTGCGCTACTTTTAGGCCGGAAATGCAACTGGAGAATTCCTTTGCGGTCAGCGCTCCTCCAGAGCGTGTGTTCGCCTATCTGCTCGACGTCAACAAGGTCGTGGGTTGCGTTCCCGGCGCTCAGCTGTCAGAGGTCGTCGACCCAACCACTTTCAAGGGCAACGTCAAGATCAAGGTCGGCCCCGTCACGGTGACCTACAACGGGACCGCGCGCATCTCGGAGCGGGACGACGCGGCGCACACGGCGACCCTGACCGCCGAGGGCCGGGAGACAACGGGGCCCGGCTCCGCCAGGGCCACGGCGCAGATGCGCGTGCACGCGGCCGGCGAGGGCTCGACGGTGGAGATCGTGACCGAATACCACGTCACCGGTCGCGTCGCTCAGTTCGGGCGGAGCGTGATCCCTGACGTTTCGAGGCGATTGGTGCAGGAGATGGCCCGATGCATCCAGGCCAACCTGGAAGCTTCAGGCAATCCGATCGAAGACAACGTAGCGCCGGAGGCCGCCGGTGCCTCCACCGCGCCGGCGACCCCAGCGCCGCAGGCCGCTCGGGAGATCAACGTGTTCGCGCTGCTCGCCCACCTGATCTCCGTCCGGGTCAGAAGATTGTTCGGGAGGCGATCAGCCTAGGTACACCGCGAGCATCAGGTCGCGGTTGACCCAGATGTTGGGCTGGGTCCAGCTCTTGCCCGCGACGCCGAAGATCGTCACGGTCGCGTCGACGACCGGGAAGAACCGGGCCTTCATCAGGATCTCGGTGTGCATCGAGGGCTCGGTCGCCTTCGGGAACTCGGCGGCGCCGGTGACCATGAAATTCGCAGCCTGGAACATGACGTAGCGGCGAATCATCTCCGCCACCTGGTCGGCCGGCGGCGGCTCAGGCTCGATGGTCCGGATGCCGCCGATGAGGTTCTTGTTGAACAGGCCTTCCGGAACTCCGCTCAGCGGGACCGCCCCAGGAAGCAGAGGCTCGGCGCTGACGTTGCGCAGGTGAAACAGCGGTTCGGGGTCGTTGATCGTCTCGCGGAGGCGGCCGCCTCGCACCTGGATCTCAGCGGTCAGGCGCTGGTAGGCGGTCAGCACGTCGACCTTGTTCCAGGAGAGGTTCGCCGCTGTGAAGGCTGCTGAGGGGCTCGCCATCAGCGGCCAAGGATAGCGCGACGGACCTCAGTCTCAACCCCACACAATGGACGATGTGGACCTCGAACAGGCGCGAGCGCGAATTCGCGAGCGGTCCGAGCTCAACGCCTTCATCTTCGTCTCCGACGAGCAAGGCGCCGGCGACGCCGTAGCTGTCAAGGACCTGGTCGACGTGGAGGGGATGGTCACGACGGCCGGAGGGGTGATCCTGCCCGACGTTCCCGCCTCTGAGGACGCGCCGGTGATCAAGCGGCTCCGGCAGTCCGGCTGCGCGATCGTCGGGAAGGCGAACCTGCACGAGTTCGCGTACGGCGTAACAAGCATCAACCCGCACTACGGCACCGTGCGCAACCCCCATGACACCAGGCGCGTGGCGGGCGGGTCCTCCGGAGGTTCGGCTGTGGCCGTCGCGGCGGGTATGTGCGACTGGGCGGTCGGCAGCGACACCGGTGGATCCATCCGCATCCCCGCCTCGCTCTGCGGCGTGGCCGGGTTCAAACCTGCTTTCGGGTCCATCGACGTCGGCGGCGTGATCCCGCTGAGCACGTCACTGGACACGCTCGGCCCGATGGCCCTCGACATGCACGGCACCGCACGGGCGTACTCGATCATGTCCGGGGAAGACGTCTCCCTTGCAAGTTTGTCCAGACCACGCCTCGCGGTGCCCGCTCGTTGGGTGACCGGCCTCGACCAGCCGACCGCCGACGCCTGGAATTTGGTCTCGCGAGGTCTGCCTGAGATCGAGTTCGGAGACCGGGACACGTTCTTCCAGGTCGGATTGACCATCTTGCTTTTCGAGGCCGCCGCGTATCACCGGCGATGGGCGACCGACAGCCCGGAGAAATACGGCGAGGACGTGCTCCGCCTGATCCGGCGCGGCTTTGAGGTCACGCCGGCGAGCTACGAGCAGGCCCTGCTGGAGCGGACGCGGCTGCAG
>WNEY01001130.1_pt1 | contig 19024 bp, 16 predicted proteins | sample 5400531 | NCBI WGS metagenome assembly WNEY01 (sample SAMN13153338, study PRJNA577476) | soil metagenome | isolation source: 200 cm saprolite under Douglas fir tree site 1 | place: USA:California | collected 2015-04-18
TGCGACCAGGAGTAATGGACTGGGCATAGTTACACCTCGCTTATGGACTTGTGAAGGTTCTTCGCACCGCGTGTGAACGCGGCGGGACTAGTCGTTAAAGAGCGACAGAATCTTGACCATTTTAGTCGCGAATCTGGGGGCTGTCAAACCGGCCCGAGGCCTCCCACTCGTCGGTCAGGAGGCGGCAGACGCGGTAGACGAGACCACTGCTGAAGCCCCGCCGGCTGAGGCGGGGGCCGAGGTAGGTGGTCAGGGCCTGGGAATCGGCGAGTCGGCGGCTGGAGACCAGGCTGCGTCCCAGGGCCAGGGCCTGCTCCGCCTCGGCCTCGGGATCGACGGCGGCGAGGGCCGGTCCGGCCGCCGATTCGTCGATCCCCTTGGCCCGCAGCTCCTGCGCGATGAGGGCATGGCCGCGACCCTTGGTGCGGCGTCGCACCAGCGAGGCGGCGTATTCCTTGTCATTTAGATAGCCATCCCCCTCGGCCCGGTCGAGCGCGGCGTCCACCGCCGCGTCGACGTAGCCCATCCGCAGGAGGCGCTGGCGCAGCGCCGCTCGTGACTGCGGCTGGCGGGCCAGCCGCTTGATCGCCTCGGTATAGGCGACCTGGGCACTCTCGGGCTCGCGCGCGGTCGGCGTTACGCCGTGCCGGCCGCCCGGTCTCACGCGGGCTGGAGGATCTTCTCCGCGGCCTTGCCCTTCAACTGCGCGATCAGCTCCTCGCCGAGCTTCGGATTCGCCTTGAGGAACCCAACCGTCTGCTCGCGGCCCTGGCCGAGTCGCTGGCAGGAGAACCAGGAGCCGGCCTTCTCCACCAGGGTGGCGTCGACCGCCGCGTCGAGCACGCTGCCCCAGTACGAGATCCCCTCGTTATAGAGGATGTCGAACTCGGCCGACCTGAACGGCGGGGCCACCTTGTTCTTGACCACCTTGACCTTCACCCGATTGCCGGTCACGTCCAGCCCATTCTTGATCGAATCGACCTTGCGGATGTCGAGCCGGACCGAGGCATAGAACTTCAGCGCCCGGCCGCCGGTCGTCACCTCGGGATTGCCGAACATGATGCCGACCTTCTCCCGCAACTGGTTGATGAAGATCACCGAGGTGCTGGACTTGGAGATGGCGCCGGTCAGCTTGCGAAGCGCCTGCGACATCAGGCGCGCCTGCAGTGCGACATGGCTATCTCCCATCTCACCGTCGATCTCCGCCTTCGGCACCAGCGCCGCCACCGAGTCGACGACGATCACGTCGACTGCGCCCGAGCGCACCAGGACGTCGACGATCTCGAGGGCCTGCTCACCGGTGTCCGGCTGCGAGATCAGCAGGTCCTCGGTCTTGACCCCGATGTGCCCGGCGTAGACCGGGTCCAGGGCGTGCTCGGCGTCGATGAAGGCGGCGACGCCCCCTTGCTTCTGGGCTTGCGCGATGACGTGCAGCGCCAGCGTTGTCTTACCCGACGACTCCGGGCCGTAGATCTCCACCACTCTCCCGCGCGGGATCCCACCGACGCCCAGCGCCATGTCGAGGGTGAGCGATCCGGTCGGGATCACGTCGATGTTTCGCTGGGCCGCCGCCTCCCCCAGCTTCATGATCGCGCCCTTCCCATAGCTGCGCTCGATCTGGCTGAGCGCAGCCGTCAATGCCCGGTCTTTTTCTGACATCTAGATTCCCCTTGCTTCGTGGTCGGCCTGGCCGTCCGCTCCACTGTAATACGGATTTGTGTAACTGTCAACGCTAAAGCTCCGGAGCCCGGACCAGCAGCTCCAAGGCGGCGATCACCGAGCGACGCCGGTTGTCCCAGCGGTCGCCGGTCCATTGAAAACGATGAGTCGTTGAGACGGCGGCCGCGATACCGATGAAGGTCAGACCAACCAGTTTGGAGCCCTCCGCATCGGGCCCCGCCACCCCGGTGATCGAGACGCCGACGTCGGCATGCAGCAGCTGCCGAACGCCGCTCGCCATCGCCGCGGCCGTCTGCTCGCTGACGGCGCCATACCGGCGCAACGTCGCTTCGGACACGCCCAGCTGGTCCCGCTTCACCTGGTCGGCGTAGCTGATCACGCCACCCAGGAAGTAGGCGGAGCTGCCCGGCACGTCCGTCAGGGCCGCGCCCAGCAGGCCGCCGGTGCAGGACTCTGCCACCGCAATCGACTTGCGGAGCTTGACCAGCCTCTCCCCTACCAGCTTGGCCAACGCGAAGATCTCGGGATCGGGCAGCATGAGTCACCGGTAGTTGATGAATTGAAGCGGGACCTGCGTCTCGCTCGCTTTGAGGGCCTGGATCACCTGTTGGAGCAGGTCTTTCTCCCGGCTCGACACCCGGATGGTGTCGCCCTGGATGCGCGGCTGCACCTTGGGTGAGACCTGCTTGATCTGCTTGACGAGGCTGCGCGCGAGGTCATCGTCGATGCCCTGCTGCAGCTCGAGCATCTGCCGGACATTTCCTTTCGCCGCGGTTTCGACCGGCCCGGGCTTGAGGATCTTCAATGAGAGCTGACGCTTGACCAGCTTGCTCTGCAGCACGTCGATCATGGCCTTCAGCTTGAACTCGCTGGGGCCGTGCAGGGTGATCTCGTTCTCGCCGAGATCGATCGACGCGCCGGTGTCCTTGAAGTCGTAGCGGGTCACGATCTCCCGCTGCGCCTGGTTGACCGCGTTGACCAGCTCCTGCCGGTCGAACTGCGAGACCACGTCGAACGAATAGTCCTGAGCCATTACTTGGGCCTATCCTAACCCGGCCGTTTGACAGCTGTCTGTCGTTACGAAGGAAAGAAACCTGATCGGTTTCTCTCCTTCGCCGCGCCGTCGGCAGAGCCGAGCCTCCGCTGCGCTTCGGCCAAGCGGCGCTGCATCCTCTCTTCCCCACATTATGAATTGGCGTCGTCGAGATCTCGGACCAGCTCATCGACCTCGAGCAGGTTCATCAGCACCTCGCGTGACTTGCTGCCCTCATAGGGACCGATCACCCGCTGATCGGCCAGCTGGTCGACGATGCGGGCCGCGCGGGTGTAGCCGACATTCAGCTTGCGCTGGAGCAGGGAGACCGAGGCGCGGCCTTCGGTCGCGACCACGTGCGCGCCCTTGGCAAACAGCGGGTCGCGCTTCATGCCCTCCTTGACCCAGGAGACGGTTGCCTCGACATTGAAGATCTCCTCCTGGTATTGCGGCTTTCCCTGGGCCTTCCAGAAGTCGATGATCGCCTTCATCTCCCGGTCCGAGACGAAGACACCCTGCAACCGGGTGGCCCTGCCGGCCTCGACCGGCAGGTAGAGCATGTCGCCGCGGCCGAGCAGCTTCTCCGCACCGGTCTCGTCCAGGATGACCCGCGAGTCGATACTCGAGCTGACGGCGAACGCGATTCGCGACGGGATGTTGGCCTTGATCAATCCGGTGATGATGTCGGCGGACGGGCGCTGTGTCGCGACCAGCAGGTGGATACCGACGGCACGGGCGAGCTGGGCGATGCGACAGATCAGCTCCTCGATCTCCCCCGCGGCCACCATCATCAGGTCGGCGAGCTCATCGATGACGATCACGATGTAGGGCAGGGGATTCAATCCCATTTCCGGCGCCCGGCCGTTGAAGTCCCCGATGTTGCGGACGGTGTGGCTGGCGAACAGCTTGTAGCGCGTCTCCATCTCGGCCACCGCCCACCGCAAGGCTGATGTCGCGTGATCCGATTCCGTCACGACCGGCACGAGCAGGTGCGGCATGTCCTGGAACATCGAGAACTCGACGCGCTTGGGATCGATCAGGATGTACTTCAGTTGCTCGGGTGTCGCCTGAAACAGCATGCCGGCGATCAAGGCGTTGATGCAGACGCTCTTTCCCGACCCGGTGGCGCCGGCGATCAAGAGATGCGGCATGCGGGTCAGGTCGCCGACCACGGAATTACCGGAGACATCCGTTCCGATCGCCAGCGACAGCAACGTCTGGTCATTCTGGAACGTTGGCGTCTGGATGATCTCTCGGAGCGTCACCAGGCTGGTTGCCTTGTTGGGGACCTCGATGCCAAGCGCCGGCTTCCCAGGGATGGGCGCTTGCATCCGGATCACCGCCGAGAGCGCCAGCGAAAGGTCGTTCTGGAGGGCGGTGATCTTGCGGACCGGCACGCCATGGCCCGGTTGCAGCTCGTACTGCGTAACCGAGGGGCCCGAGTTGACGCCGATAACCGTCGCCTCGACATCGAAGCTCGCGAGTGTGGACTCGATCAGCTTGATGTTCGCCTTGATCTCGTCGTGCAGCCGCTCCTTGCGGACGGTGATGGTATCCAGCAGGGTCAGGTCGGGCTTCATCCACACCCGCTGGATCTCATCTTCCACCACGGCGGATACCGCCTCATCGCCGCCGGGGACTAGGGTCAACACGGGCTCCGGCGTGGCCTTGTTCCGGCGCGACCCGGGCGCAGGCTCCTCTTCGATTGGCTCCTGAAGCGCCGCCACCGCCGATTGGAGATCCGGGGACGGTGGGATCGGCGGAGTGGCGGGCCTGCTGGGCGATGCGACACCGTTGATCGGAACCAGCACCGGTTCAGCCGTCTCTGTGCGAACCACCTGGTTGCGCGGATTCCAGGCCTCCGCCGGCTTCTTTTGTTTTAGGGCCGGCTTGGGCTCGGGCCGATTCGCCAGGTAATGCTCGCGCAGCGCCCCGAGCGTTTCGCGAAACGAGATATCGAAGGCGAGGACCAGGCCACCCACGAAGACCGCGCTCAAGATCAGGATGCTGCCCGCGGTTCCGGCGAGACTCCGAAGCGCCTCTCCCTCGGCGCGACCAACCGATCCGCCGGAGCCGCCGGCCGAGAGGTGAAGGAGACCGAGGGATGTGACAAGCAGCAGGGCGATGCCCAGGCCGCGGCCCCAGGTCATCGTCTCGATCCAGGGCATGAGCAGCTCGGCTGCCGCGACCAGCGCCGCGAGGATCACAAAGACAACGCCCCACCCAAAGAGACCCACCAGCCCTCCGCGAAGCAGGTGCATGGCGGAGCCGCTGGCCTGAAGCGCGACCGCCAGCACAAGCAGGCCGGCGAGCAGCACGAAGCCAATCCCGGCAAGCTCGCGCTGCTGAGACTCGGGGACCTTGAGCTTCGGAAGGCGAGGTGCCTTGATTCGAAAGCGCTGCCGAGAGGCCGAGCGCTTCGGGCGCGCGATGCGCTTTCGCCGGGTTCTCACACCAGCCGGGTGGCTGCGACGTCTGCTGTGACGAATGGCGCAATTCTAGCGGCTATTCAATGCGCCGACCAGTGGGTCAGAAGGCGTATAAGGAAACCATGGCTAAGCAGGATCAAGACCCTCTCGACGATCTCGATACGCAAGGCATCCCCGATCTTGACGCGGCGCCGGGCCCCCAGGGTCGCGCACGTGGCGCGGAGCTACCCGAAGACGAGGACCTCGATTCCGAGGGTCAACCGGACCTGATGGGCGCACTCCAGCAGAAGGAGATCACGGGCGACGCCCAGGAAGGCGAGGTCGCACCGCGCGACTACAAACAGGCGCCCGATGACTACTTCCATATCGACACGCTCGATGAGCGGCTGCGCGAGGAAGTTCCCGACCGCGTCAATGCGGACGTGGACGAGGTTCGGCTCCTCGACGACGAGTCGGACGACGGTGGCGGCGAGCTGCGGTCCGAGCTCGGCGATGAAGGTGGTTACCCGAGCGCCGAGGAGGCGGCCATGCACGTCGTCGATGAGGCCCCAGGCGCGGTCAATCGCAAGATCGATAGCTACACCGGTGATCCCGTCGAAGACCTCGATTTCAGGGAGGAGCCCTAAGGCTGATTAGCCTCGACTTCCCTCACGCGGCGTAGCTTTTACTCCCTGTAGCGCGCTCACCTTAGGTTGCCAGCCAAAAGAATCGCTGCTACCATCTCCGCTGGGACAAAAGCCGTCAGGCTGCTAGTAAGGAGGGAAACCGTATGAACAGCCGACTCATCAGTAGATCAGGGGCGCTCGCAGCAACCCTAGGCCTGTTATTGATCGGCACGGCGGGCGCATCACCCGGCAACGCAGCGACGCCGGAAGCCGCCGCCCCCTGGTTGGATAGCGCCAAACCGGTCCAGAGTCGGGTGGAGGCGCTGCTCGCTCGGATGAACGTGAACGAGAAGGTCGGGCAGATGGTCCAGATCAACACCGCCTTTCCGCTCACCCAGCCCTGGATGCAAGAGGCTCTGATCACCGACGGCGCCGGGTCGCTGCTCTCGGGCGGCGGCGACGTTCCCAGCCCGAACATTCCGAACAGCTGGGCGAGCAACATCAACACACTTCAGCAGTTCGCGGTCCAGAACTCGCGGCTGCACATCCCCATCATCTATGGCTACGACGCGGTGCACGGCAACAACAACGTTCTCGGCGCGGAGATTTTCCCGCACGACATCGGCCTGGGAGCAACCGCCGACGCCGCGCTGGTGAGCAACAGCGAGGCCGCGACGGCCAAAGGCGCAAAGGCCATGGGCGTTCGATGGACGTTTGCGCCAGTGCTCGAGGTCTCCCGCGACGCCCGCTATGGCCGTTACTACGAGTCCTTCGGTGAGGACCCCATCCTGGACTCGGTGCTGGGTGCGGCTGCCATCAGGGGCTTCCAGGGTAATGACCCCTCACACCCAGTGATCGCGGCGACGGACAAGCACTTCGCCGGCTACTCGGAACCGATCGCCGGCCATGACCGCACCATGGCGCAGATCCCTCTGCGCTACCTGCAGGAGACGTTCCTGCGTCCCTTCGAGGCGGGCGTCGACGCGGGCGTCGCCACGGCGATGGCCAACAGTGCCTCGCTGAACGGCATCCCGGTGCATGCATCGCATTTCATGCTGAACGAGGTCCTCCGCAACCAGATGGGATTCAAGGGGTTCGTCGTGTCCGATTGGCAGGACGTTTTCGCGCTGAACTCCAGCTATCACATCGCCGCGACCGATCAGGATGCGATCCGGATCGCCGTCATGGCCGGTGTCGACATGACGATGTGCCAGGACGTCACCTTCGGGACGAAGTTCGTCAAGGGCTTGCTCGCCGATGTCAATAGCGGAGCCGTGCCGATATCCCGAATCAACCAGGCGGTGCGCCGCATTCTCACCCTGAAGTTTCAGCTCGGCCTTTTCGACCAGAAGCCCTACCCGAAGGTAGACCCTGCGGCCGCCGATGCCACCGTTCTCAACAATCCGATGGATGTGGCCCTGGCCCGCCGGGCTGCCGATGAGAGCATGACGCTGCTCAAGAACGCGACGGTCAAGGGTCAGCCGGCACTGCCACTCTCGAAGAGCGGCAATATTGTGGTCAGCAGCACCTCGATTAGCAGCGGCGTCCCCTGGGCGTCGAAGCCGGAGCCTATCGCGAAGAATCTCGCCGACCAGGTCGGAGGGTGGACACTGGGCTGGCAAGGCGCGGAAGGCGGGGGCGAAGGATGTTGCACCCAGCCCACCAGCGATGCCAGCAACGGCAATCACCTTCCCGGGGAGACGGTATTCCAGGGCCTGCAGAGCGCGGTTCAGGGACACGGTGGAACCGTGACCTGGGCCGATTCCGTCGCCGCGCCAGCGGCCGCCGCTTCCGCGGATGCCGCCATCGTGGTCGTGGGCGAGCCGCCCTATGCTGAGGGCGTCGGCGACTCTGAGAGCAATGCGCTCGCAGCCGATCAGACCGATCTCGTGCAGAAGGTTGCGGCCGCAAACCCGCGTACGATCGTCGTGGTGATCGCCGGACGGCCCAAAATCATGAACGAAGCCATCAACGCCGCCGGCGGTTTGCTGATGGCGTATCTCCCGGGGTCGGAGGGCGGAAACGCCGTGGCTGATGTCCTGTTCGGCGACGTCAACCCGAGCGGTCGCCTGCCGGTGTCCTGGTCGCGGAATGTCGGCGACCAGCCGTTCTTCTACCAGTATCTGCCGGGTACAAACTCTGGCAGCGACGGCACCACTGCGTTCTTCTTCGCTTGCTGCGGATTCGGCAGCAGCGGCTACGATCCCGTGTTCGCCTTCGGCTTCGGCCTAAGCTACACCAGCTTCAGCTATTCGAACCTGCATGCGATGGATAGCGGGGGACGCAACGGCACGATCCAGGCGACGGTTGATGTGACCAACACAGGATCCATCGCCGGTGACGATATCGTCGAGGCGTTCGCGGCGCAGCCGGTGAGTGCGGTGCTCGTGCCGCCCAAGCGCCTCGCCAGCTTCTCGCGCGTCCACCTCAAGGCCGGCGAGACAAAGACCGTGGTTCTCAGCTTCTCGACCCAGAACCTGGCGGTCGTCCAGGGCGATGTCGATGCCAGCGGCCCGTTGACCGTCGAGCCCGGCGCGTACCAGCTCATGGTCGGCAACCAGACGACAAGCTTCTCGATCCCGTAACCGCATCTCGTTGGGGGGCGTCGCCGCTCAAAAGGCGCGACGCCCCCACGGACCACTACTAATTTCCCTCCCCCTGTGGGGAAGGGTAGGGTGGGGCTCTTTAAACCTCGACGACGATTGGGATGATCATCGGGCGGCGCCGCATCTGCTCGTAGAGAAACTTGCTCAACGAGTCTCGGATCGAGTTCTTGATGACCTGCCATTCGGGGTTGCCGCGCCCCGGCTTGTTGATGGTGCTGAGCACCTGCTGGCGGGCCGACTCGAGCAGGGCATCCGAGGTCTGCTGATGGACAAAACCACGCGAGATCAGATCGGGGCCGGAGACCACCTGTCCGGTGTCCTTGTCCACGGTCACGATCACGATGAAGATGCCGTCCTGCGACAGCACACGCCGGTCGCGTAGGACGACCGAGCCGACATCGCCCACGCCCAGTCCGTCGACGAAGACATAGCCCGCCGGGACCTTGTTGCCAAAATGCGGAAGGCTGTCGCCCAGATCGACGGTGTTCCCGTCGTCGGTCACGATCACCCGGTCCTTACTGATGCCGACCTCCTGGGCGATCTCCGAGTGCAGCGCCAGGTGGCGGAACTCCCCGTGCACCGGCATGAAGAACTTGGGCCGTACCAGATTCAACATCAGCTTCAGCTCCTCGCGGCTGGCATGCCCCGAGGCATGGACGCGGTTGCGGGCGGAGTAAAAGACCCGCGCCCCATGCTTGTAACAGTTGTTGATGGTGCGCGAGACCAGTTCCTCGTTGCCGGGGATCGGCGTCGCCGAGAGGATGACAGTGTCCCCCGACTTGAGCTTTACCTGCGGATGCTCCTGGGCGGCGATACGGGTCAGGGCGGAGAGCGGCTCCCCCTGGCTACCGCTGGAAAGGATGACGAGCCGCTCGTCGGGCTCTTTGTTGATGTCCTGGACCTTGATCATGATGTCGCCCGGCATCTGGATGTAGCCGAGCTCCTGGGCGATCGTCAGGTTGTTCACCATGGAGCGGCCGATGACGGCCACCTTCCGCTTGTAGCGGGCCGCCGTGTTGAGCGCCTGCTGGATGCGGTAGATGTTGGAGGCGAAGGTCGAGATAATGATCCGGCCGGGACACTGGCCGAACAGCTCCTGGAAGGCCTCCCCGATGGTGCGCTCGGACGGGGTGAAGCCGTCGCGTTCGGCGTTCGTGCTGTCCGACATGAGCAGCATCACGCCGTGGTTCCCGAAGTGCGACAGGCGCGCCATGTCGGTCGGCTTGCCGTCGACCGGCGTCTGGTCCATCTTGAAGTCGCCGGAGTGGATCACCATGCCGACCGGCGTCTGGATGGCGAGCGCGGTGGTGTCAGGGATGCTGTGCGCGACGTGGATGAACTCGACTTTGAAGGGGCCGAGCTCCACGACATCGCCGGCCTTGATCTCGCGTAAATCGACCTGCTCGACGAGTTTGTGCTCGCGGAGCTTGTTCTTGATGAAGCCGAGTGTCAGCCGGCTGCCGTAAATCGGGGCCGAGACCTTGGGCAGGATGTACGGCAGCGAGCCGACATGGTCTTCGTGGCCGTGGGTCAGAAGGAAGGCGAGCACTTTGTCCTTGCGCTCCGCCAGGTAGGTGACGTCGGGTAGCACCAGGTCGACGCCGAGCATCTCCTCCTCGGGGAACATCAGGCCGGCGTCGATGACGACGATGTTCTCGTCGTACTCGAGCGCCATCATGTTGCGACCGATCTCGCCCAAACCCCCGAGGGGAATGGCGCGCAACCTGGGCTGTTTAGCCAAAAAGGGTGAGCTGCTCCTCCGGCTTGGGGACCGGCGTGGCGGCCACGGCGAGCGCCTGCCGCCGCTCCTCCGCCCGGTCGAGATGCGCCTTGACGGCCTTGAAGTCCTGCTCCAGCGGGCCCATCAGGAAGCTGTTGTAGAGGGCCGCGGCCGGGTGGTAGACCGGGATGTAGGTCACGCCGTCCTTGCTGACCACTTTTCCGTGGAGGCGCGAGATCGACTCATATCCGGGCAACAGGCGCGCCAGCGCGTGCCGGCCGAGCACGAGCACGACTTCGGGCTTGATCAGCCGGAGTTGCTGCTCGAGATACGGCGAGCAGGCCTCCGCTTCGGCGGGCTGCGGGTCCCGGTTTCCGGGCGGCCGGCACTTGAGGATGTTCGTGATGAAGACGTCGCTCCGCGAAAGGCCGATACCGCGAAGCAACTGGTCGAGCAGCTTGCCCGCCGCGCCGACGAAGGGCTCGCCCTGCAGGTCCTCGTTCTGGCCGGGCGCCTCGCCGACGATCATGATCCGCGCGTTCTCCGGGCCAACGCCCGGGACGGCGTGGGTTCGACTGAAGCCGAGGGGACAACGCCGGCAATCGTGAACGTCCCTGCTCAGGCTCCGCAGGTCGGAGAACGTCAGCAAGTCGCAGGTCAGTATAACGCCCTGGGACTCTGACAGATCAAGCCCATTGACCAAAGGAAGAGGCTCGGGGCCCCGATTGACGGAGCCCCGAGACACGCGATATCGGGTCGATGACGACGTTACTGGCAGGCCTTGTGGAGCTGGATGTTCCCACCACCGAGCAGGGCGACGGGCGCCGACAGGGCGCCGTTCAACTTGAGCTGGAACTGGTCGACACCGCGGCCTGGGTCGCCGTTGTCGGCGACGTCCGTCTCGTACGACTCGGCGGTGCCGCTGACGTCGGCCGAGCCCAAGATCTGTCGGCCGTTCGATCCGAAGGCGGGATAGAAGTTGTAGCCGGTGACCCCGGTCCCCTTGACTCGCATCCCGTTGCCATGGTCGATGTACAGCAGGTGTCCCCAGCCGTTCTTCACGCCACCCGCCACCGCGAAATTCGCCTTGGCATTGGGATCGGATGGCGAGACGATCCACCCGCCGCCCGTCACGAAGTCGGTTGGCGTCGCACCGCAGCCCGGCGGTTGTGACGGGGACGTCGGACACGTGATGTCGGCATGCGCGTGAGAAACGATGACCTCGGCGAGCGGCGGGCCGCCGGCTGGATTGCTGACGGTTACGTGCAGGGCGCTGACGTCCATGCTGCCTGTCTGCCCGCTAACCGAGCTCGACTGCTCGTTGATCACCACCGTGCCTGCATTGAGCGGCAGGCCGATTGTCTGGTTTGGTGCCCCCGTCACCGTGATGGGTTGGCCGCCATTGACCGAACTGATCGAAAGGTTGGCGAGCTCGGAGCTCCCGCTGACCGATGGGCTGCTACCAGCGCACTGGGCGGCGGCCCTCGACATCAGGAAGTCGGCCGTGATCGTGGTGCCGGCGACCGTCAAGCTGAGAGTCGCGACCGAGGCCTCGGACCGGCTGGCGCTGCCCTGGCCGACCGTCGTGGCATGGGCCACTTCGGCTCCATTGAACGATCCGGCACTGCCCAGCGAGATTGGCGGGACGGTGAGGAGCGAGGCCTCCTGCGCGCCGCCGGTGGAAGGGAGATCGCCAGTGTCGGCGATTCGGGGCAGTTGCGTGCCCAGCACGGAGGCTTGCACGACGTAGGCTCGCCCGCTGTAGATGGGACTCGATGCGTCGGCGCTGCCCACGGCAGGCCACGCGAGCAGCGGGAGAGCGAGAAGGGTGGCGACAGCGAGCCGCAGCGGCCACACCAGCCGCGCGTTCGGAGGCCGTGTGGAGCGAAAAAGGCGTGGTTGCATCGTTCTTACCTCGGGAAAATATTCCGACTTCGGATCGGTGTTTAGCTAGCGATGGCGCATGGCGTCGGGGCGGTCGGATCGGAGGTCACTAGCACGAGATGTCAGATTGGTCTATCCAAGATTCGCCTCCTACAATCAGCATTTCGGTAGCGCTGATGGTAAGAGGGGTGCCTGGAATGCGGAAGTCATCGAAACTGGGGACAGCGAATTCATCCATTCATCTTCAGCATGAGCCACGTGGCGACCGCTTCCGTTCGGTTGCGCAACCCGTAGTCCCGAAAAACTCGGTCGATGTGAGTGCGAACCGTCGGATAGGATATCCCGATCTTTCGGGCAATCTCCTTGTCCGAGAACCCTTCGGCCATCAAGGAGAGAATCTCCGACTGGCGCGGCGAGAAATGCTTCCGCCGCACTGGTACCAGAACCTGCGCTGACCCCCACGCCACGACTCGAGCATCGCCACTCAGCCAGGCGATGTCAAGGAATCCGGCACTTTCACTCCACGCGAGGTTCGAATGCAACGCACAGCATCGCATTCCTGCGCATATCGCGCAGATCACCCACGGAAAGTGGCGAGCGAAACGAATCGATGCGACGCGATTGATGTGGAGAGAAGCGGCACGGACCTCGTGCTCGCGCCGCCTTTGTCCTTACCTCCGGTCGCCGCCTCGCTGGCCGGCCCGGTCGAAATCGCGACGCGGGCCACGGTCGCCGCCCGGACGATAGCCGCCACCCCCGCTGCCCTCGCGGCGCGGGCCGCCCCGATCCCGCTCGGTCACGACCCAATCGCCGTTTGTAATGCCCTTGGCTTCCTGGAGCACGGCCTTGCGTGAAAGGTTCACGCGACCCTGGCGATCGACCTCGGTCACCTTCACGTCGATCTCGTCGCCGACGTTGACTGCGTCCTCGACCCGCTCCACACGCTCTTCAGCCAGCTGGCTGATGTGGACCAGGCCGTCCTGGTTCGGCATGATCTGGACGAAGGCCCCGAAAGGCATGATGCGGACCACCTTGCCCCGGTAGTTCTTCCCCACCTCGACCTCGCCGGTCAGGTCGCGGATCAGCTGTTCGGCTTTGGCGGCCGACTCGCCGTTGACCGAGCCGATCACGACCCGGCCATCGTCCTCGATGTCGATGCTGGTGACGCCCGAGTCTTCGATGATCTTGCGGATCATCTTGCCTCCGGGGCCGATCACTTCGCGGATCTTGTCGGGGTGGATCTGGACCGTGACCATCCGCGGTGCATACTGCGACATCGCGGGCCGCGGCTGGCCTAGCGCCGCATCCATCTTGTCCATGATGAAGAAGCGGCCTTCCTTAGCCTGCTGGATCGCACCGGCCATAGTGTCGATGCTGATGCCCTTGATCTTCATGTCCATCTGCATGGCGGTGACACCCTTACGGGTGCCGGCCACCTTGAAGTCCATGTCACCCAGGGCATCCTCGACGCCCTGGATATCGCTGAGAACGGCGACCTTCCCGTCGCCGGTGATCAAGCCCATCGCGATCCCGGCCACCTGTCCCTTGGTCGGCACGCCGGCGTCCATCATCGCCAGGCTGGAGCCGCACACGCTCGCCATCGAGGTCGAGCCGTTGGACGAGAGGATCTCGGTGACGAGCCGGATGGTGTAGGGGAACTCCTCTTCGGTGGGCACCACCGGCAGCAGCGCCCGCTCGGCGAGCGCGCCGTGGCCGATCTCACGCCGCCCGGGCGAGCGGAGGGGCCGTGCCTCGCCGACGCTGAAGGGCGGGAAGTTGTAGTGATGCATGAAGCGCTTGAACTCTTCGAGGCCGAGCCCGTCGAGCTTCTGCTTGTCACCGATCGAGCCGAGGGTGACGATGCTGAGCGCCTGGGTCTGACCCCGCGTGAACAGCGCCGAGCCGTGGGTGCGGGGCAGGATTCCAACCTCACAGGTGATTGGCCGAATCTCGGTCGTCTTGCGCCCGTCCGGACGCAGACCCTCCGCGAGGATCTTGCCGCGAACGCGCTGCTTGACCTTGGATTCGAAGCTCTTCGACAGGTACGGCAGCCGGTCCGCGAACCGCGGGCCGAGTTCGGTAATGGTCTCCTTCTTCAGGTCGTCGAGCGCGGACTCACGGAGCGCCTTGTTGGGATTGAAGAGCGCCTGGTCCAGCCGCTCCGCCAGGAAGCGGTCGACCGCCTCGTCGACCTCGGGGTCCTTGGGGCTTTCCGCAACCGCGACTTTCGGTTTGCCGACCTCGCGGGCGAAGGCATCCTGCATCTCGCAGATCCGAACGATCTCGCGATGCGCCAGGCGAAGCGCCTCGACGATGGTTTCCTCGGGCACTTCCTTGGCCCCGGCTTCCACCATGATGATGGCCTCTCGGGTGCCGGCCACGACGAGGTCGAGCTTGCTCTCCGACAACCGGTTGATCGGCGGACCGACGACCAGCTGGTCGTCGAGCATGCCAATGCGGACGGCGCCGATCGGACCCTGAAAGGGGATCGGCGAGATCGACAGCGCCAGCGAGGCACCGTTGATGGCCATGGTTGCTGGGTCGGCATCCTGGTCGACCGAGAGCACGGTCGCGACCACCTGGACGTCGTTTCGGAAGTCCTTTGGGAAGAGCGGCCGGATCGGCCGGTCGATCAAGCGGCTGTTGAGGATGGCTTGCTCGCTGGGGCGTCCCTCCCGGCGGATGAATCCGCCCGGGATCTTGCCGGCCGCATAGAGCTTCTCTTCGTAGTCGCAGGTAAGCGGGAAAAAGTCGATCCCTTCCCGCGGCGTCGCGGACATCACGGCGGTGACGAGCAGCATGGTGTCGCCCATCCGCACGGTGACCGCACCGGATGCTTGCTGGGCAACGTGACCGGTCTCGACCGTCAGCGTCCGCCCACCAATTTCGAGTTGAGTCTGGGTCGCGGGATTTCCCGCGTGTGTTGTATTCACGATTCCTCCTGGGGCCGCGTAAATCGCGGCACGAAAAAATAATTGGCAATCGGCCCAGGCGGTTCCTGTCTTGCGGGTTAGGGGTTGGGGTTCGAAGAAAAGGAACCCTTTCTCCGCACACCAATCTCTAACCCTGTGCGAGGTGGCCCCGCCCGGGCAAGGGGTCTATGGCTCTAGGCCATCACCTCCGGAGCCCGAGCTTGGCGATGACCGCCCGGTACCGCTCGATGTCGGTGCGCTGCAGGTAGTTCAAGAGGCGGCGCCGCTTGCCGACCAGCTGGAGCAGCCCACGCCGTGAGTTGTGGTCGTGGGCGTGCGTCTTGAGATGGTCGGTAAGGTGATTGATCCGTTCGCTGAAGATCGCGATCTGGACGTCGGACGATCCGGTGTCCTTGTCGTTGAGGCGGTTGGCCTCGATGACCCCCGCCTTGATGCTTGTTGCCAGTCGATGTACCTCCTAATTTGCTTGCCCGGGTGCCGTTGGCTAGTCGGACACTCGCGCGTCACGGGTGAGTATACCCGAAGGCGCCCAATCGATAACCTGCAAAGCGGCTGGGACGATCTCGAACACCGCCGGCGTCGTGCCGGCGAGCTCCCCATCCGCCTCCAGCCCGATCGGTTGCTCGCTCTCGATCTCCACCCGGCGAGCCCTTCCGAATTCGACCTGCGACAGCCGGCCGTGCGTGCCCCGATAGAGCATCGGCAGGCTGCGAATCCCCAGCCAGCGTCCGATGTCGCCGATCGTCACCACGTCGAACCAGCCGTCGTCCGGCTGGGCATGCGGGGCGATCCGCATGGCGCCGCCCAGGTAGGCGCCGTTCGCGACCGCGATGGTGCGGATCCGTCGCTGCAGCACCGGGCCGTCGTCGAGCCGCAGCCGCACGGGCGCGTTGCGATGCCGGAGAAGGCTGATGACAGCGGCCCCCATGAAATTGACGGTCCCGCCAAGGGCGCCCGGCCCGCGTGCGGCGCGGCGCACGACCTCGGCGCCGATCCCGGCATCGGCGACGTTGATGAAGTAGCGCCGCCCGGTCGAGGTGGACAGCCGGCCGGCGTCGAGCGGGCGCCAGCGATCCGTTGTCAGCCAGGCGGCGACGTCCTCGGGGCGACGCGGGCTCGCAATACTGCGGCGTAGGTCAGCGCCGGTGCCGCGCTGCAGGAACCCGACCCGCGGGGGACGCGCCGCCGGGCGCCGAAGCAGGCCGTTGACGACTTCATGGGCCGTGCCATCGCCACCAACCGCGATGACCAGTCGATCGCCGGCCGCAGCGGCAAAGTCCGCCGCGTCGCCTCGGCGTCGGGTCTCGACGACCTCGAAGGGCACGCCGGCGCAGGCCGCCGCGCAATGCCGCCAGAAGCCGCGCGTTCGGCCGCTACCCGCTGCAGGGTTGACGATGATCAGTGGGGCCAGATTCGCCGCTCGCCCGCCTCGCCGCTCATCTGGCCAGTCTCGAGCTGGCCGCGGCGCTTCACTCGAGACGGGAGGAAGACCTTAAGGGCGATGCCCTCGCGATGCTCGACCTCGACCTGGATCGCATCCGTCCCCTGCCCTCTGAGCCGAACGTCGGACACGACCGCGGCTCCCCGATTCTGCTCGGCCTGCGCACGAAGGCCTTCATAAAGGATCTGAAGGACCTCTGTCGATGGCGGTTGCTCGGTTCCGGTGTATCCGGCGACCATTGTGATCTGGCCATCCTGCGTCATGGCCACGCCATAAGGGAAGAACTCGCCGTCCGTCGTCAGCTGCTGCCGCGCGAAGGGCAGGGCCGCGTTCAAGAGTGCGTCCATGTCCGATTGGCACTCAGCGGACGCGGTGTCTCGCCAGGAACTCACGGCTCAATCATGCGGGATACCGAGGATTCGCCTCGCGTTTTCGACGTCGCGTGCCATCTGCTGTTGCAACGCCGGTACCGTGGCAAACTTTTTCTCCGCGCGCAAGCGGTGCACCAACCAGACCGTGATCAGCTTGTCGTACAGGTCACCGTCGAAGTCAAGGACGAAGACCTCGACCGTGAGCGTGTTCCCGCCGAAGGTCGGCCGGAAGCCAATGCTGGTTGCGCCGCCATAGCTTTGACCGTCGAGGTCGACTCGGGAAGCGTAGATAGCGTTTGGTGGGATGAGCTTGTTGGGGGCGATTCGCAGGTTCGCCGTGGGAAAACCGAGTTGCCGGCCGCGCTTGGCGCCGTGCTCCACCGTTGAGCGCACGAAGTAGTCGCGACCGAGCAGTCGCGCGGCGGCCCGAACCTGGCCGAGCAGCACGAGGCGGCGGATCCGCGAGCTGCTGATGGGCTCCCGACCGCGCAGCACCGTGGGGGCGACGTCGAGGGTAAAGCCGTGCCGTGCGCCGAGACGGCGTAAGAAGACGGAATCACCCCGCTGGCCGTGCCCGAAGCGGTGGTTCTCTCCGACGACCATATGGCGGATTTCCATTCCGCGCAGCACCCGCTGCATGAATGCCGCCGCGCTGAGGGCGGCGACCTGCGGCGTGAAGGGGATCACCACCACGTGGTCGAGGCCGAGCTGATCGAGCAGCCAGGTTTTCTCGTCGAGGGTCGTGAGATTCGGTGGGCAGTGATCCGGGTCGAGCACGCACCGCGGATGCGGCTCGAAGGTGATCACCACGCTGGCGGCACCAGCCGCGCGGGCGCCGGCGATCAGCGGCTTCAGCAGCGCCTGGTGGCCGCGGTGAATCCCGTCAAACGTACCAATCGTTGCGTGGCACGGCCCGAGCGTCCCCGGCGCGGGAAAGCCGAAGGTGACGGCCGTCATGCTGAAAAGACGGCGCGCGGTTGGATGCGGCGGGTGGCGTCCGCCTCGCCCCAGGCGAGCAGCTCACCGTCGGGGCCGAGCAGTCGATAACGGCCGGCCCTTGCGTCCGGGGCGGGAACCGTCTGCCCACGCCGAACCGCGGCGGCCCCGGCGGCATCCAGGGCAACGGCGGGCCAGTTGTGGAGCGGAAGGTCCATGGGTAGCAGCCAGCGGGTCCACCCCTCCCGCGCTTCGGCCAACGTCGCCATCGACACGGCGTCGGCCAGAGTCAGCGGCCCGATGGCGCTTCGCGTAAGGCCGGAGAGATAGGCACCGCATCCCAACGCCACGCCCAGATCGTGGGCAAGGCTGCGGACGTACATCCCACGGCCGGAATTGACTTCGAGACGGCCAATCGCGGCTGCGGAGTCGTAGTCGAGGAGGCGGATGGAAAAGATCTCCACCACCCGCGCCTGCCGCTCCACCGCCTCGCCTCGCCGGGCCTTCCGGTAGAGGGGTTCCCCGCCCTGCTTGAGGGCTGAATAGATCGGGGGCACCTGCTCGATCCGACCGATGAAGGCCGGCAGCGCGGCCTCGATGCGCGCGCGGCTGATCGTCTGTGGGTTGCCGGCGGGGGTGATGGCGCCTTCGCGGTCGCCTGTATCCGAGGTGAAGCCGAACGTCACTGTGGCCGTGTAGGTTTTCGGCCATTCGTGGACGAAGTCCGCCAGCCGGGTGGCACCGTTGATCAGGATCGGCAGGACCCCCTCGGCCGCCGGGTCCAACGTTCCCCCGTGCCCGGCCTTCAGCACGCCAGGTAGCCGGCGCAACGTTCGGACGACGGCAAACGACGACGACCCTACCGGCTTGTTGACGTTCAGGATGCCGGACGTCACTCGAGGGCGTTCATGCGCGCACGGACTTCCGCGAGCACCTTGGCCTCCGCTTCCTTGAGCGGCAGCGCCAGCTCCATCCCGGCCGCGCGATGGTGGCCGCCGCCCCCGAACCTGGCAGCGAGCTCAGCCGCGTCGACCTGGTCACGGCTCCGAATGCTGACCTTGGTCAGGCGCGGACCGGCCTCCTTGAACAGGACGGCCAGCTCCTGGCCGCGGACGGTGTTGAGCTGATCGATCGCGCTGTCCGCCTGGTCCGTCGACGCGCCACTGTCCCGCAGCCCAGCCTGGCTGATCGATCCCCAGACCAGGCGGTCGCCGAACTCGTAATGCAGGCCCTGCAGGATGCGCCCCTGCATCCGCAGCGAGGAGGCCGGCCGGCTCTTGAAGAGGCCGCGCGCGATCATGACCGGGTCGGCGCCCAGCTGCACCAGCTCGGCAGCGGCCCGTAGTGCGTGCGCCGAGGTGTTGTCGTGGCGGAAGCCGCCGGTGT
>WNEY01001021.1_pt1 | contig 19022 bp, 14 predicted proteins | sample 5400531 | NCBI WGS metagenome assembly WNEY01 (sample SAMN13153338, study PRJNA577476) | soil metagenome | isolation source: 200 cm saprolite under Douglas fir tree site 1 | place: USA:California | collected 2015-04-18
GTTCCTTGGGCGGACTGGCGCGAGCCACGGGTGACGTCGCTCTCATCTTGGACGCCGCAGGCAAGCAACACGTGCTGGTGGAAACGGTCGGTGTCGGCCAGGACGAAGTCGATATCGTGCGCCTTGCGGATTGCACGCTCGTGCTGCTCGTCCCGGGCATGGGAGACGACATCCAGAACATGAAAGCCGGCCTGATGGAGATCGCGGACATTTTCGTTCTAAATAAATCCGATCGCGAAGGAGTGGACCGCTTGGAAGCGCAACTCGAAGCGATGCTGGAGCTCGCGCCGGAACGAAACGGTTGGAAGCCCAGGATCGTGCGCACCGTGGCCACGGAAAACAAAGGCGTCGACGAACTGGCCTCCGCGATTGCGGAATACCGCGAACACTTCAACGCGAACACAGACCGCCAGTCCAAACGAGTAGAACACTGGAAGCGCCGCCTCGTGTTACTCGCCGGGGAATTGTTTCTGGAGCGCGCAGTCCCGGGCCTGCAGGGCGAAGCGGCACTCGACGCACTGGCCCGCGAAGTAGCTGCCCGGAGAAAGGACCCCTACGCAGCCGTGCACGAATTGCTATCGCGTGCGGGCCTTTAGTGTCGATGTGCCAATACACGAATATTTGTGGGTCACGGCTTCAGCCGTGACATAAAGTCTGCTCAATCAATTCGGCTTTAGCCGCTGATGTGTTGGAATACCAGTTACCAGACAGACCCCTTGGCGGGGTGACATAAGGGCCAACGCATGAAACTCGGCGACCTCGAATTCTGGCTGATTACCGACGGAACGTTCCGGCTCGATGGCGGCGCGATGTTTGGCGTGATCCCGAAGCCCATGTGGGAGCGTGTTTCTCCGCCCGACGGCCGCAATCGGATCCTCATGGCGATGAATTCTCTGCTGATTCGGACGGCAGGGAAGTGGATTCTGCTGGAGACCGGTGCAGGAGACAAGTGGGATGCCAAGCGCACGGAGATTTATTCTTTTGACGCCCCTCCGAGGCTTCCGCAGAAACTCATCGCGCGCGGCGTTCCTCCCGAAAAAATCGATGTCGTGATCAATACGCATCTCCATTTTGACCACTGCGGCTGGAACACACGCATCGTGAACGGCGCGGCCGTGCCCGTCTTCCCGAACGCGCAATATATGGTTCAGCGGGGAGAACTCGAACACGCCAAGGAGCCCAGCGATCGCGACCGTGCGAGCTATTTCCCAGAAAACTACGCCCCGATGGAAAAATCAGGCCAATGGTTGTTGCTCGAAGGGGACGCCGAGGTAATTCCCGGAATTGAATTAATCCGCGCGCCGGGCCACAACCTCGACATGATGTGCGTGCGCCTGACCGGTGGCGGCAAGACCGTGTTCTTCACGGCCGACCTGATTCCCACGGCGGCCCATCTGCCGTATCCCTGGATCATGGGGTACGATTTGTATCCGCTGACGACGCTGGAAAACAAGAAGAAATGGATTCCGGAAGCGGCGCGCAAAGAATGGCTCGTGATTTTTGGTCATGAGCCAGCGACGCCGGCAGGCTATTTACGCGAGCAGGGCGGAAAGTACGTCCTGGAACCCGTGGCACTCGATTCCTAATTCCACTCACTATGAGGATTCATTCATGGCGAAAACGCAGCACAAGAAAAAAGCGCGCGGCACGGTCGCCGAACCGGTGCGCATCGGCGTCATTGGCGGCAGCGGCCTCTACAACATGCCGGGCATCGAGCGCGCGCGCGAGATAAGAGTCAAGACGCCGTTCGGTGACCCCTCTGACGCGCTCGTAGTAGGCACACTGGAAGGGAAGCGCGTCGCGTTTCTCGCGCGTCACGCGCGCGGACACCGTTTTCTCCCGACGGAAATAAACTATCGCGCTAATATTCACGCGATGAAACAGCTCGGCGTCGAGAGAATTGTTTCAGTCAGCGCAGTCGGTTCGCTCCAGGAGGATCTGAAACCGCTCGATTTTCTGATCCCCGACCAGTTCTACGATCGCACACGGCATCGCATATCCACTTTTTTCGGAGATGGCGTGGCCGCGCACGTGGGGTTTGCGAAACCGGTCTGTGGACAACTCACCGGCGTGCTCGGGGAAGCCTGCGACCGCGCCAAGGTGCGCGTGCATCGCGGCGGCACGTACGTCTGCATGGAGGGCCCGCAATTTTCGACGCTCGCCGAAGCTCATGTGCACCGCCAGTTGCGCTTTGAAGTGATCGGCATGACCAACGTCACCGAAGCGAAGCTCGCTCGTGAAGCCGAAATCTGCTACGCGACGATTGCCATGATCACGGATTATGATTGCTGGCACCCCGAACACGCTTCGGTAACTCTCGAGGAAGTTATTTCAAATCTGAACAAGAACGGTGAAAATGCGCAGGCGGTCGTGCGCGAAGCGGTCCGGGCGATGCCTTCGGAGCGCGCGTGCAAGTGCGGTTCCGCGCTGGCTCACGCCATCGTTACTGACCCTGCCGTCATTCCCGCCGCCGCGCGGAAGCGACTAAGCGCGATCGCCGGAAAATATCTCACGCGGGGAGCGCGCTGATCATGTCGTTACTTGTCGTGGGGTCGGTCGCGTTCGACGCCGTCGAAACGCCGTTCGGAAAAGTCGACCGCATGCTGGGCGGCGCGGCCACCTATTTTGCCGTTGCCGCGAGCTTCTTCACGCACGTCAATCTCGTCGGAATCGTGGGGGATGACTTTACGGATAAGGACGCATCCATCTTTCGAGGCCGCCGCGTGGACACCGCGGGACTCGAACGCGCGGCCGGGAAGACATTTTTCTGGGCCGGGCGTTACAACGAAAACATGAACGAGCGCACGACTCTCGCCACGGAATTGAACGTCTTTGCGGAATTCAAACCGCGCCTCCCCGAGGCCTATCAATCTTCCGGCCACATCTTCTTGGCGAATATCGATCCCACTCTGCAAAGCTCGATCCTGCACCAGGTCAAGCGCCGCCCGAAAATTGTCGCGCTTGACACCATGAATTACTGGATCGAGCGCACACCCAAGGAGCTGCGGGAGACGCTGCGCCACACGGACATTTTGATGATCAACGACTCCGAAACGCGCCAGCTTTCGAACGAACACAACCTGATGCGCGCCGCGCGCCACATCTTCAAGCTTGGCCCGAAAGCTCTCGTGATCAAGCGCGGAGAACATGGCGCCATGCTGGTCCATCAAAATCGCGCCTTCAGCGTCCCTGCGTTTCCACTCGAGGAAGTCCGCGACCCGACCGGCGCGGGCGACACCTTCGCTGGCGGATTCATGGGCTATCTGGCAAGCGTTGGCCGCGCAAGCGACGCCGAATTGCGTCGCGCCATGGTGTATGGCTCAGTGATGGGAAGTTTCGCAGTGGAGAAATTCGGGCTGGACCGCCTTCGTACGCTCAAGCGCCCGGAAATCCACACCCGCGCACGGCACTTCTCCAAGATGACCCAGTTCACGCTATAACTGGCGTTCCAAAAGATCCTTTGAATTGTGGTTCGTGCCTTTAGGCAGGACAAAACGGCGCTGTTTTTATCAGGGGTTTTAACCCCTGAGATCTTGAAGTTGCAATTTCCCTCATCCCGCGCAGCGCGTACCTGAACGACGGGGTCCCTCCTTGCGGCCAGAGCAACATTCGGCGTGCCGGCGACTCTCACGTTTCCCATGCGCGTTGTATACTCCTTCCGGCCTCCTCCATGCCCAAGTCTCTCAAGCCGCCGGCGTTGGCTCCAGGAAGCGCGATTGCCGTGGTCTCACCGGCAAGTTGCGCTAAGCAGGACCGCGTGCGCCGCGGCTGCGATAACCTCGAACAGCTCGACTATCGCGTGCGGGAGTTCTCCGCGAATCGCAAGCCAGATGGCTATTTTTCCGGCCCTTTCGAGTCCCGACTAAAAGATCTCCACGATGCGCTGATCGATCCTGAATTTCAGGCGGTCTTTTGCACTCGCGGTGGCTACGGCAGCGCGGAACTCCTGGAGCAGATAAAGACTGCCCGTATCAAAAAGCCGAAGATTTTTTGCGCGTTCAGCGATCTGACCTCTCTCCACATTTTTCTGTGGCAGAAGCTCCGCTGGGTCACTTTTTACGGCCCGCTCGTGGCTGGCGGCTTTGACGCAGGCGCGAACGCGACTTGCGGCTACGATCCCGATTCGTTCATGTGCGCGATGACGGCGACGAACAGCGCCTGGTCCACACAGTTGCGCGGAGAAACACTGGTGCGCGGTACGGCCAGAGGGATTCTGCTTGGCGGCTGCGTCACGCTTGTCGAAACATCTCTCGGGACGCCGTGGGAGCTTGACACGCGCGGCGCGATTCTCCTGCTCGAGGATCGCGGACTGAAACCCTATCAACTCGATCGTATGTTGCTGCATCTCAAGCAGGCCGGAAAATTCAAGGGCGTGCGCGGCATCGTGCTGGGCGAATTCCCCGAATCGGAGCCTCCTGAGGGAAGCACCGTAACCGTCAGCGATGTCTGCCAGCGCATCCTGGGCCCCTTGCAGATTCCTATTGTGTACGGCGCGCCGGTTGGGCATACGCCGCGTCCGATGTTGACGTTACCGCTCGGTATTCGCGCACGTCTCCACGCCTCGGGCGAAGGCAACCTGGAAATCCTGGAACCGGCGGTGCGCCCATGACTCGCCCGATGCATTTTCATCTTTCGGGAATTGGAGGCTCGGCAATGGCGTCACTCGCGGGGATGCTGGCCGAGCGCGGCCATCGCGTTACAGGTTCGGACGCAGGGGTCTATCCCCCCGCTTCGACGCAGCTTGAGGCGCTCGGGATTCGCTGGACCAACGGCTTCTCCGAAGCGAATCTCGAGCCGGCGCCGGACATCGTCGTCATTGGCAACGCGTTGTCGCGCGGTAATCCGGAAGTTGAATGCGTGCTGGACCGCAAAATCCCCTATCGCTCACTACCGCAGACGCTCGAAGATTATTTTCTGCCCGGGCACGACTCGCTCGTCGTCACGGGAACGCACGGAAAAACCACGACGACCTCGATGCTGGCATGGATCCTGCATGTCGCCGGCCGGCAGCCCAATTTCCTGATTGGCGGCGTCGCCGAAAACTTCGGCCGGAGTTTCGGCTTGGGCGGCGGAAGCGAATTTGTCCTCGAGGGTGACGAGTACGACTCCGCGTTCTTCGACAAAGGCCCGAAATTTCTGCACTACCACCCGGATGAAGTCATCATCACCTCGCTGGAGTTCGATCATGCGGACATCTACGCGGATCTGGCGGCGATTGAGCTCCAATTTCGCCGCATGGTGAACCTCGTTCCTCGCCGGGGCCGCTTCGTTGCGTGGGGAGAGAGCGAAACGGTGCGCGGAGTCGTGCAAAAGGCATTTTGCCCTGTCGAAACGTACGGTTTCACTCCCGGCATGGATTGGCTCGCGGGCGACGTGGAATATTCGGAGGACGCCACGCACTTCCGCGTGTCGCATAAAGGGTCGGAGGTCGCGCGCGTGAGCATGGCGCTTGCCGGACGTCACAATGTCCTCAACGCGCTTGCCGCGATCGCCCTCGCGCAGGGGCGCGGCGTCAGCGGAGAAGCGATTGAGCAAGCCCTGGCAACTTTCCGCGGAGTCCTGCGGCGGCTCGAAGTGAAGGGCGAATCCTCCGGCGTTCTCGTTGTCGACGATTTCGCGCATCATCCCACCGCGATCCGCGTAACGATCGAAGCCGCGCGCAATCGCTGGCCCGGCCGGCGACTCTGGGCCGTTTTCGAACCGCGTTCGAATACCATGCGGCGCAAAGTGTTCGAACAGGATCTCGCCTCGTCCCTTTCTACAGCGGACGCCGCGGTCCTGGGCGCCGTGAATCGGGCCAACCTTCTAGACGATGCGGAACGATTGTCCCCCGCGCGCGTTCTCGACGCCATCCGCGCGGCAGGCCGAATGGCCGAGGGATTCGATTCCGCGGATGAGATTGCCGATTATCTCGCGCGAGAAACGCAACCTGGAGATCTCGTCCTGGTCATGTCCAATGGCAGTTTTGACGGCCTCTGCGGAAAGCTGCTCGGCAAGCTGCAGGAACGCGGCGCCCCGGCGGGAAAGACTCGCGGATGATTCGCCCTGCGAGCACCTGGAAATGGGCCGTCGCCTTGACGGTCCTGCTCTTCGCCGCGCGTCCCGCGCGGGCGACAATCGATTACTCCGTCTCGGTTGCCCACCCGGAGAGACATCTTTTCGGAGTAACGATGCGCGTGCCGAACGTGCACGACCGCGTGGTCCTCCAGATGCCTGCCTGGAATGCTCTCTACCAGATCCGTGATTTTTCTTCCCATATGTTACAGGTCACCGCGAAGGACGAAGCAGGGAATACTCTTCGCATCGTGAAGTTGGACAAACAGACTTGGCAGGTGACTGGCACCGGCGTTCTGACGGTCAGTTATCCGATCCTTTGGGACGAGCCCGGCCCATTCGCATCCCAGTTGAATCCAGATCACGCATTCCTGAATCTCGCCATGGTGCTGCTGTATGTTCCGGATCGCCGCGCGGAGGACACGCGGGTAGTGTTTGATGACATGCCCGAGAGCTGGCGCGTGGCCGTTGAACTGGAATCCGCCGGTGCGGGCTCTACTTTTGCTTTGAACGCCCCGGCCCGGGCGGGGGCGTGGAGCCCGTCAAAGTCCGATCCGGCTGCCGTGCGCCGCATAGGGGCGTACACGGCGCCAAGCTATGACGCACTGGTGGACGCGCCGGTCGAGCTGGGCGCCTTCGATGAATTCCACTTCGAGGCCGGGGGAAGGCCGATTCGCGTTGTCGTTCATGGCGATTCCGGCGATCGATCCCGTCTTACGGACGCGCTGAAACGCATCGTCGATTATGAAGTCTCGCTCATGGGGGGCGCGCCTTTTCGTGAGTATCTGTTCCTGTTTCATGTGGGAACCGTTTTCGGTGGCGGTGGAATGGAGCACGCGAACTGCACGGCGATTTCCGCGGATGTTCCCAGCCAGTTGGCGGCCTATTCGGCGCACGAATTTTTTCACGCGTGGAACGTAAAGCGCATCCGGCCGCAGTCTCTCGAACCCGTGGATTTCACCAGGGAAATGTGGACGAAGTCGCTATGGTTTGCCGAAGGCGTGACAAACACGTATGGCGCCTACACGATGGCGCGGACAGGCCTTTGGTCCGCGCAACAATTTTACGGCAACCTGGCTGGGCAAATCAGCGAGCTGGAATCCCGGCCCGCGCACCGCTGGCAAAGTGTCGAACAATCCAGCCTGGATGCGTGGTACGAAAAATATCCGGTGTACACGCGCCCGGAAGAGAGCATCTCTTACTATAGCAAGGGGCAGTTGATCGGCCTCGCCCTCGATATTCTCATTCGAGACAGGACAGACAATCGCGCCAGCCTCGATGATGTGCTGCGTGTCTTGAACGATGAATTCGCGCTCCGCGGCCGGTTTTATAACGAAAGTGAGGAATTGCGAGCAATCGCCGAGAATGTAATTCGCGGCAAGACACCCGCCGCCAACCCGGACCTGAAAGATTTTTTTGCGCGTTACGTTTCCGGGACAGACGAAATTCCATATGACGACCTGCTGGGCCGCGCGGGCTGGTTGCTCAAGGACACGGGGCAGCGCCGCGCGTCCTTCGGTTTTGCGATTCATCGAGAAGGGAACGCTTCGCCCTCGCTCAGCGGTCTTGAAGGCGGAAGCGCGGCTCAGGAAGCGGGCCTTCAGGACGGCGATATTCTGTTGGTGCTCAACGGCGAGCCGCTGCCGCGTTCTCCGGAACGCTGGCTGCGCGACCATCAGGCGGGTGAACGCGTCACGGCGAAAGTGCGGCGGGGCAGTGAAGAGAAAGAGTTCTCCTTCGCGCTCGGAAGGCAATTCGATGCGGTGTACCAGATTGTTGAATCGCCGGACTCGACGGACAAGCAGCGCCGCATCCGGGATGGCATCTTGCATGGCACAGTCGGCGCTTCCCGATGATTCGCACAGCCATCGTCGCTGCGTTCTTGAGTGTCTATACCCTCGTGCTGGGGCCGCCGCTGATTCTCTACACGCTAGTGACCCGCTCTCCAGATTTATTGTATTGGGTCGGAGTCAAAGGCCTGGTCTTTATTACGCGCGTCGCGGGAATGCGCGTGCAAGTGGAGGGACGCGAGAATATTCCTACCGGTGTGTGCCTCTTTGCGGCCAATCACACCAGCAACGCGGACGCGGCGGCAATCGTGGGCGCCATTCCGCGGCGCCTCGCTATTTTTGGCAGGAAGTCGCTCTTTGAAATTCCCATCGTCGGCCTGGCATTCCGTCTCGCGAAATTTGTCCCCGTCGATCGAGGCAATCGCGACGCCGCGCTTGCCAGCGTCAAGCAAGCCGTTGAATACATAAAGACAGGTTTGTCATTTCTCGTCTACCCCGAGGGGACACGTAGCCCCGACGGACGCATGCACCGCTTCAAGAAAGGCTCCTTCGTTATGGCGATCGAAGCGGGCGTCCCGATCGTGCCGGTCGTCTGCTCGGGGGCTCATCGCATCATGAAGAAAAACTCCCTGGTGATCCATCCTGGAAGAGTCACCGTTCGATTCGGGAAGCCGATCGATGTTTCAGGCTACACGGTGGAACAACGCAGCGTACTCGCACAACAAGTTCATGATGTGATTGCCGCACAATTGCCCGAGGATCAAAAACCAGAAAGCTAGACACCCTTCAGAATTTGTTAGGGACAGCCAGTTTTGCGGGGTGCGGCTTCACAGGCCGCGTCAATACGCGTTTTCAGGCCTTCAGGGGTTAAAACCCCTGAAGAGGGCAAAGGCTTTTTGTCGTGCCCAAAGGCACGACCCACAAGGCAAAAGACTTTTTCCGCAGGCGGGAAAGCCGCTTGATTTTGCCGTTCTGCCGGCAATGCTGAACAGGCTGCGGAAAAACTCTTAAGGTTTGTGGGTCGTGCCTTTAGGCAGGACATAAAGGCTGCGTTTTGATCAGGGGTTTTAACCCCTGAACTCTTGAAGACGAGTTTTCCCGCAGACTGTTTGGTCGATGACGCAAGAGGGATGTGACTGCAATGTGGCCTTTTCGCCCGCCTCGCACAATTCATTTCCTTGCGGCCCTAATCCGCGCCATTTCCCCGGCGAGCTCCCGCAACGTTTTTTGCATCTCCGGCAAGCGCTTGAGGGCCGCCATGGCCTTCAGCCAGAGCTTGTTTTCCATGGCCGGATATCCGGAATGGACCGCCCCAGGCGGAACGTCAAGGTGCGTCCCGCTTTGTGAAGTAATAATCGCGCCGTCCCCGATTTCCAGGTGTCCCGCCGATCCCACTTGCCCCGCCAATATGCAGCGGTTGCCGACACGCGTGGAGCCTGCAAGGCCCACTTGTCCGCAAAGAATCGTGTCCTCACCGATTTCGCAAGCGTGCCCGACAAGCACCAAATCATCAATTTTTGCGCCGCGCCGGATGCGCGTCTCCCCCACCGTGGCCCGGTCGATGCACGAGTTCGATTGGATCTCCACGTCATCCTCGATCACCACCGGAGCTTGTTGCACGATCTTGTGCCAACTCCCATCCGCACACTTCGCAAATCCGAAACCATCGCCCCCGATGACCACACCATTCTGCAGGATCACCCGATTTCCGATACGGCAGTTTTCTCGCACAACGGTTTGCGAATGCGCCAGGAAATTGTCACCAACCTTTACGTTCTTGTAGAGAGTCACCAGGCTATGAAGCACCGCATTGCGGCCAATTTCCACCCCTTCGTCGACGAAGCAGTGCGGCCCGATGTGTGAGCCTTGGCCGATTTTCGCCGATTTGGCCACTACGGCCGTCGGATGAATTCCGGGCGCGTACTCCTGCGGCGCGTGAAAGAACTCAATGGCACGGGCGAAATCGAGGTAGGGATTTCCCGACCGCAGTGCGGCGAGCGCCGGAAGTTTAGGATCGCGTTTGAGGACCACCTTGCCCCCGACAAGCACAGCCGATGCCCGGGTCGTAGACAGTTCGCGGCCATACTTGGGGTTCGATAGAAATGTAACTTCGCCGGGCTTGGCATCTTCTAACCCTTCCGCTCCATGAATTTCAATCTGCGCATCGCCTTCGAGCGTGCAGCCAAGCCGCGCGGCCAGTTCTCCGAGTTTCATGTCTCGCTCTCCTTCGGGTACGGTCTCCGCTTGGAGCCTGCCAGGAACAAAAATCCAAAGTGAATGGATTCCAACCCTCCCCGCACACAGGACGCCTCACTCTACAACATTACCGGATTGCCTTGAAAAAAGTTGCGCTGAAAAGGGTTATTTGAAGTTTGAGCTGAGGATGGAACCCTCTGTCACTCGCTGAAAAGGCCCGGCTGAACCGGCGGTGCCGGCTTTCGCCGTGCAATGCCAACGACGCCGAGAACCGTCATCTCCGAAAGCGCCGTGCGAGGAATAAAAATCCGCAGCGTTGTGCCGTGGAGGTCCGGCGGCGTAATCTGAACTCCCCGGTCGAGCAATGAAAGTAAATCGTTGGGGACAACCCCTTCTATACAGTCGTTGTCGCGAAACTTCAGACGTACCCAAAGACCTTCCAGTTTTGGCCGCGACAAGAACGCTTTGCGCTCGGGTTCAAAATCATCGGTGAATTCGCGCACGAAGTAAATACTGCGCACATCCTTTAACGCAACCGCGCGATGCTCCCCCTCAGGAGTCAATAGGTCGATTGTTTCCGCGTCTCCCAGCTTTCCCGGATTGAGGTACCCGCGCAAGACGCTCCGGTCGAGCAACAATACGACGACCTTTTTGTGCGTGGAGGCTGCGGTGCGTGTTTTCACAGAAGGAGACCCGGGCCACAGGCCTTGCGGGCCAATAGATTCTATGGTATGTTAAGCGTTCTTTGACTGTCAAGTTGTTACTTATCAAAGGTTTAGAGGTTTAGACTGAGGGGTTTAGATTGAGGCTAAGATTGGGGGCCTCGACCTTTTGACCTACATCCTGACCCACAAGAGGCAGATCCTCAAGTCTGCTTCGATCATCAGCGTCATTACGGTTGTCAGTCGAATTCTGGGGTATGTTCGCGATCAGCGTTTGACTTTACTCCTGGGAACGACGGGCATCGCCGATTCATTCGTTCTCGCCTATCGCATCCCGAACGTCCTGCGCCGTTTGGTCGGGGAGGGATCGATGACGGCTTCCTTCATCCCCGTCTTCACCGACTACATGAGGAATCGTTCCCGCGAAGAGACGTGGAAGTTTGCCAACCGTCTGTTCTGGACGTTTTCGCTCGCTCTGGCCGGTCTCACTATATTGGGCGTGATCTTTTCTCCGCTCGCCGTCCGTCTATTTTCCATGTTCGGGAAAAATCAGGTTCAGGTGGAAGCGGTCTATCTGAACCGCCTCATGTTTCCATACATTCTATTTATCGGCATGGCGGCCCTGGCCATGGCTATTCTGAATTGCTTCCATATTTTCGGGTTGCCTGCCGCCACTCCGATACTCCTCAATATCTCCTTTATCGTCTTTTCCGTCGCTCTGGTGTGGAGGCATTTTTCGAGCCCCGCCGCGGCTCTCGCAGTTGGGGTCTTGGTCGGGGGGATTTTTCAGTTCTTTCTGCAAGTGCCTCAGCTGGTTCGCCGGGGAATGAATTTTGAATTCGGAGTTTCCTTCACCGATCCGGGTGTCCGCCGCGTGGCGCGCCTGATGTTGCCGGGCTTTCTCGGAATCGGTATCGCCCAAATCAATCTTCTGGTGGACACGATTTTTGCAAACGCCAAGGTTATGCCGGAAGGGAGCCTGGTCTCACTTTACGTCGCCGACCGCGTCACCGAACTGGTCCTGGGAGGCTACGCCATCGCGGTGGCCACCGCCATTCTGCCGATGATGGCGCATCAGGCTTCCGGAGGCGATTATGAGGCCATGAAAAAAACGTTCGGGTTTGCCCTACGCATCGTTTCCTTTATAACCATCCCGGCGGCGGTCGGCCTGGTGATTTTGCGCGACCCGATCGTGCAGGTTTTGTTTCAACATGGCCGTTTCGTTGCCGAATCCACGCGTTTGACCGCCCGCGCTTTGCTCTATTACTCCATGGGACTTCCCGCATTTGCGACGGTGAAGCTGATCGTTCCGGCTTTCTATTCGACCCAGGATACGCGCACTCCTGTCCGGGTGGCCGTCATCACGCTTCTCGTGAACGTCCTGCTGAACGTGATATTCCTTTTCTACTTCTTCCCCAAGCTCCGTAACGGCGGTCCGGCCCTGGCCAGTGCGCTGGCGGGCTATTTCAACGTATTGGTGCTATTTGTGGTGTTCCGCCTGCGGTTCGGACGGCTGGGGACTTGGGAAATATTGATGTCCATGGGAAAGATCGGAATCTGTTCCGCCGCGATGGGCGCAGTGTGCTGGACGACGCTGCGGTACTCTCACTTCGATCTGATCGATCACTTCTTAACCCGCCTCGCCGTTTTCATCGCCATGGTGGGCGGCGCTACGCTTGCCTATTTGGGTCTGGCCTGGCTGTTGCGTTGCGATGAGATCCACGAAGTGTACGGGATTGCCTTTCGCAGGGACGGTGCGGGAACCGGGAAAATGGGATTGTCGGGTTAGCCATGATCGATACGACCACTCACGTCTTCTTGAGCTACCTGCGAGTCGAGAAAGGCTTGTCCCAGAACACGATTCTCGCCTATGGCCGCGATCTCAAGAGGTTCGCCGGTTTTTTGGCCAAGCGCAACAAAAACAAAGTCGAACAGGTGAACCGCGAGGATATCGTTGACTTCCTGTCCAGTCTTTATAAGGAAAGGCTGGATAGCAGGTCCGTCTCACGATACCTGGTTTCGCTCCGCAGTTTTTTCAAATACGCGGTGATGGAGGAATTGGTCCGCGAGGACCCGACACAAAATCTCGAGTCGCCGAAGATCCGGCAGAGCCTTCCCACCTACTTACGCAAGGACGAGGTGGACCGTCTCCTGGAGGCTCCGAATCCGACGACCCCCGTGGGTTTGCGGGACCGAGCCATGCTCGAAGTCCTCTATTCCTCCGGTCTTCGGGTTTCCGAATTGCTCAACCTGCGCATTTCGGACCTGGATATGCGCATGGGCTGCCTCCGGTGCATCGGTAAAGGCGACAAGGAACGCCTGGTTCCCATCGGACGCAAGGCCATTGCGGCGGTTGAGGCATACCTGGCGGGCGCGCGGCCGCGATTCCTCCGGTTTGGAACCCCGGCGCCGCACATCAATGTGCTGTTCCTGACGCGAACCGGCCGGAGGCTCAGCCGCATCACCATCTGGAAGATCTTGCATGATTACGGCGTCAAGATGGGTTTGCGCGGGCGGCTGACTCCGCATAAACTCCGTCACAGCTTTGCCACGCATCTTCTGGAGGGGGGAGCGGATTTGCGCTCCGTCCAGCTCATGCTGGGGCACGCGGATATTTCGACGACGCAGATTTACACGCATGTGGTCGAGGAGCGCCTGAAGCAAATCTACAAGGCGCATCACCCCCGCGCGTGAAGGCCATCGGTCGATCCACAGGAAAAAATTCCTCGGATCGAAAATTAGACCGGGCAGGAGGGCTCGAAACAAATAGCCGCGTCCTGCACCGAGAACGGGACACGAATGCCTGATTACATGTACCTGCTCGAAAGCCGGCTCTCTGCCGAACAACGCGCTGCCGTGGTTCGTATTCAGGAACTGGCCAGCGCTGCGGAATCCAACCTCTATCTTGTGGGCGGCGCCGTGCGAGACCTGACCTCGGGAATGCCCATTCGCGATTTGGATTTCGCCATAGAAGGGAATCCCTCGCGCATTGCCCGGGAACTCGAAAAGGGCGGTGCACAGCTTACTAGCGAAAATGAAAATCTGCGGCACGTCGAGCTCATCCTGGCGGGAGGTGTGGACGCGAGTATCGCCGCCTCGCGCGAAGACGTATACGCGAGTCCCGGAAACAAGCCGGATACCCGCTTTTCCACCATCATGGAGGACCTCCGGCGCCGCGATTTCTCGGTGAACGCGATCGCCATCTCTCTCAATGCCAATTCACGCGGCCTTTTGCTCGATCCGACCAACGGCCTCGCCGACCTCGAACGCCGCGAGATCCGCGCGCTTTCCATCCACAGCTTCACGAATCAACCCGTGCGTTTATTGCGCGCCCTGCGCTATGCGGCCCGCATGGGCTTCAAATTGGATGCTCGCACTTCCGACTGGTTCAACCTGGCCATGGAGCGCGGTCTGCAGGAAACCATTTCTCCCGAAGAGGCCGGGAGTGAGTTCCGGCAGGCTGCGCGTGAGGAAAAACCTCATGCCGTCCTCAAGGCGTGGGAAGCGCGGAACCTGCTGGGCGTATTGTACCCGCAGCTCGCAAAGCGGCATCCCGACTATGACGCGATCAATCGAATCACCCGTGTCCGAGACGAAATGTGGGGAGCCGGCTTTCGGCCGCGTCTGTTCGCCCCTGTTGCGCTCGCCATACTCGGCCGGCTCAAGGATCGCGAGCGCAGCGCGGCCCTCAGCCGCATGGCTCTCCGGTCGGTTGAAATACACTCCATCACGGAACTCGAATCGGAAGCGGCGAAGATAGTGAAACTTCTCTCGGGCCCGAAGACCGCTTCGCCCCGGGATGCCTACGCCTTCCTCGAAAAAACACGGCAAGACCTGCTGGCTTATATTCTGGCCGAATCCTCCAATTCGAAAGCTGTCGGCAAGATTCGAAACTACATGTTCAAGTGGAAGCCTCTGCGCCACGCGTTGCCTGGCGTTGCTACGGAACTCGAAGCGGTCGGTTTGGAACGCGGACCGAAGTTCGACAAAGTGCTCGAGGATTTCTTCCAGGCGCAACTCCTCGGCAAGGCGCGCAAGCCGGAAGACCATGCCAAAGTTTTGCGCAAGCTCGCGGGCATAAAGGAGCCGCCCAAGAAAGTTGAAGAAAAAAAGAAGCCGGAAAAACCGAAGAAGGGCGCCCAGGCGGTGAGTTCCGCGGCAGGCCCGGCCAAGTCCTCCGCTCCGTCCAAGCAGAACGCACAGGCGCTCCCCGCGCCTCCAGCAAAGGGACAACCATCCGGATCGAAGTCTGCTCCTCCGCGGCGGAAATCTGCGCCGGCAGGAAGCGAAAGACTGAAGGCTCGTGGAAAAAAGAAATAGGCGCCGCCTCCGTTGGGACCGCATTTGACGCCCGAGTAGTGACTCGGTACCTGGAGCTTCCCACACGTCGATGCGATGGTTTCAGTAGCGCCGGCGTCTTGCCGGTTCCTTTCTCAATCCCTGGACTCAAAAACCGCCGGCAAGATGCCGGCGCTACCGCTGCACGTCGCCGCATCGGTCCGGCACAAATCGCAGTCCGTAGGCCTTGTACCCGCAGACTGCGTTATCACCGATGACCGGCATGCATCAATCATTCTCGTTATTTGATCGAAGCGAGCATCTTGCCCAGGAATTCATTCAATGCGTCGCCGCCCCGAATCCACCGCACTACCGCGACGATATCGTTGTCCCAATCGATGTAGATGATGTTGGCTCCGTTGCCTTCAAAATACACAGCTGACTCGGGCGCCGCCGGCAGCGGCTTCCTGGCGGTATTCAGGAACCAGTTTGCGAAGCCGTAGTTCGCGTTTGCCGGCCCCGGCGTCCTCGCCATCTGCATCCACTTTTCCGAGACGATCGCGCGGTCCTTCCATTTTCCCTTGCGCAAAAACATGTACCCGAACCGCGCCATATCGTACGCGTTGATTTGCATTCCGCCGCCCCAATGCCCGCCGCCCGTGACCGACTGGATCTTACGGCCGTCGATCTCCACCCACGAGTTGTCGTAGCCGTACCAGCGCCAGGTCGATGACGCGCCGATGGGCTCCATCACCTCGTCGCGCAACACTTCCTGCAGCGGGCGCCGCCACACGTTGAGCGCCGCGAGAGCGAGCACGTTCACGCGGACGTCGTTGTACTTGTAGTGCGTACCCGGCTCCCACAGTTTCCGGTTCGGCCAGTCGGCTGGCTTTTCTCCTTCAGGGCGATCCGCCCAATCCGGCTTGCCCCAGAGAGTTCCTTGCCAGTCGCCGGTCTGACGCAACAGGTGATCCCACTTGATTTTCTGATTGTGCGGCGCTTCAAACAGATCGACGCCTGGCGGCATGTAATCGCGCGCATAATCGTTCACGTCTCGAATCAATCCGCGCTGCCAGGCGAGGCCAACGACGGTCGTGAGAAATGTCTTCGTGACGCTGAAGGTCATGTCCACGCGCTTCGGGTCGCCCCACTCGGCGACGATGTAGCCGTGGCGCGTAATGATGCCACTCGCGCCCCCGCGATCCTTCACGGGCCCAATCGGTGTATCAAATGGCTCAGCGGCGCCAAATGTCGTTGCCAGATAAACCATCATTTCTTTCGTCGCGGGATTCTCGCTCGCGATGGCCTGCTTCACCGCCTCGTCCAGACGCGCAGCATCCATCCCAACCTCTTCAGGCTTCTTGTGCTGCCAATCAAATCGTTCCGGGAAGTATGGCGCTGCAGATTGCGCAGTCTCGGATGCGCCTCGGGTGCCCGGCCCAGCACGCTGCCCTGCAAGAATTGAACCCGGCGACACCGCCAGGCACGCGATCGCAAACGCCGTGGCTACGCGAGACATGATATCCCTCCTTCGTTCGCAACTGATTCTAGTGTGCCCATGGCAACCTCAATCGGCCAAGAGCTTCTGAAATCTCCAATCTGAAATTTCAGATTCCGTTCTCCGTTTTTTCCGCATATTTCCAAGTCGCAACACGAGCGCGAAATTCTGGCCTTAGTCCCCAACAGCCACACACTCTACAATCATCCACGCATTCCATCACAATATATTCTCGTTGGCTGGTCCGCGAGAGCCCGTTGGTCGGCCCTGTATTGTCTTACGTAGCGTCCGCCTTCAGCCGGACATATTCCTGACACTAGAGAAGTCGCGCTGAAAGGTGACGCCACAAAACCGCGCCCGATCTATCCTGCCTCTTGGACTTCACGTATCACGCTGCACATAAAATCTTAGTCTCGAAATATTTATTTCCAGAGTTGGAATGTCTGGGACGTTTTCCGCGAGCAATGCATGCATCCCTTATGGGCAGCGCCAAAGGCTCGTCCCAAAACTGACCGTCAGAGCAGTAGTTTCTAAAACCCCGACAGCAATACGATGCCCTCGTCAAGCCAACTAGGATCTGGTTCGCGGCTCTAAACGCTACTGCTGAAGTTAGGATTCTCAGGGCCACCGACACTAGTAGCGCGGAACCGGCGAAACGCCAGCCTCAACTCAATTCGGCGTTTCGCAAGAGGCAGGGGATAGGGAGAATTCAGCTCCCCAAAAGGAGAAACATAATGAAGAACATTTGCTTAGTTTTTGTGCTCTGTATGCTCGTAGCAACAGCGGCTTCGGCTCAACAGAGCGCGAGCCCACAAGGCGGCACCGCCATATATAACGGCGGCGCTGCCTGTGTAGGGAGTTCGTTCACAGGAGCCACTTCCGGTACCAATACGGGACTGCTCCCGCCGCCGTGTACGGACGGCTCAGGCAACGGCTTGTGGTATACAGTAATGTCAGCTTCGCTCAAGGCATCGACTAACAAGACCTACTTTGTCTCGCCCTCCTTAGTTACCGGTCTTTACACCAATACACAGGTCTCGGGAAAGACCAGTGGGAATCCCAGTTCTGAGACGGCGACAGCAGTGGCCAGTGTCGGTGTTAGGGTGTTGCTCGACTGCGCCGGTTGCTCTATGCCCGGCCAACCGCAGACCAACACGGCGACCTGGACTATGGCGGGCTACCCGGACGAGGCTGGCAGCGGTGTCATCTTTGACGCTAGAATTCAGCAGTTAACTGCTACGCTGGGTCAGGCGATCACGAGCACCTGCTTGACGCTTGTCACCACCACCACAGGCACCACGCTCAACAATACCTGCCCGCCCGAAGTCATCGACCTGATTCTGTCCACAACAAGCGCTCATGCGTACAACTTCATCCTACCGCAAGTCGGCGCTGGAACGCACACGGTTACAGTCCAGGCCCGGCTCGACGCAGGCAAAGTTTGCTACAGCACAAAAGGTACCTACGTGACCTGCAGCACCGATCAGGTTATCAACACTACCCTTGCATCGTCGATATCCGCAGCTCTCTTTGGTCTGGGCTCGGTGACGGTGATACCGGTTCAATTGGCGCCTGGATTCAGTTTCTAACATTTGAGGCTCAGTGCTGTTTCCATTGGCCCGGTTAGCGCCGCAGAACTACAGATGCAGTCTAGCCGGGCCTTGCCATTTCTATCGCCGTGCGTGCGCTCCACGCTTCCATCGTCCATCGCGCATTTTCAAACGGAAATCCTCAACTTTCGGAATCGCTCGTAGCCAAAATCTTCGCGCGCGATTAGAATAGCATCCGGCATGGAAACCCCTCGATTCGTTCACCTGCATCTGCACACGGACTACAGCCTTCTGGACGGAGCTTGCGATCTCGAAGAAGTGGTGGACGAAGCGGCGCGCCGCGAGATGCCCGCCGTGGCCGTCACGGATCACGGCAATCTTTTTGCCGCCGAATCTTTTTATCAAAAGGCCAAAACGCGCGGCGTCAAGCCCATCATCGGCTGCGAAGTCTATGTCGCCAAGGGAAGCCGGCACGACCGCGGCGAATCGTCGCAACGTGAGGCGGCGAACGGCCGATCGGATTCTCCCGCCGAACCTGGAAATCGCGGCGTCAACCACCTCGTTTTGTTGTGTGAGAACGCGGAAGGATATCGCAACCTCATCAAGCTTGTTTCCGCGGGATATCTGGAAGGCTTCTACTACAAGCCCCGGATTGATTACGACCTCCTCGCCAGGCACAGCAGCGGATTGATTGCGCTGTCTGCCTGCTTGCGCGGCGCCGTCACCGAAAATCTGGTGGAAGAGCGCCCGGAGCAGGCGCGCGAAGCCGCCTACCGCCTCCGCGACATCTTCGGCAAGGGGAATTTCTTTCTGGAAATCCAGGATCAGGGTCTGGAGATCGAACAGCGCGTCAATCCCAAAATCGTCAGCCTGTCGCGCGAAACGGGCATTCCTCTGGTCGCGACAAACGACTGCCACTATCTGAGCCACGCCGATGCTCGCGCCCAGGAAGTCTTGCTCTGCATCCAGACGGGCAAGACAATGAGCGACGCGC
>WNEY01001022.1_pt1 | contig 19012 bp, 19 predicted proteins | sample 5400531 | NCBI WGS metagenome assembly WNEY01 (sample SAMN13153338, study PRJNA577476) | soil metagenome | isolation source: 200 cm saprolite under Douglas fir tree site 1 | place: USA:California | collected 2015-04-18
ACCGTCACTGCGGCGACCTGCGCGCGTGTCGTGCCGTAGAGATGCATGTGGCGCGAGCAGGTCGCCGCAGTGACGGTCAAGAACCGGCAATTCGGAACCAGGAATCCCCTCGCGCAATTCCAGAAGGCGGTCTCGCTCGAGGAGGTGATCGCCTCTCCGCCGATCGCGGATCCCATACGTCGCTTCGATTGCTGTCCGGCGACCGACGGTGCGGCGGCGGTGGTGCTGGCCGGCGAAGCGCTCGCGCGACAATACGGCTCCCCGTCGGTGCGCGTGGCCGCCTCGGTGATGGTCAACGGGCCAGTGCGGATCTGCGACTATCGTGAGATTACGGTTCACGACGGCACACTGAACGCGGCGCGGCAAGCCTATGAGCGCGCCGGCGTCGGACCGCGGGACATCGACGTCGCCGAACTGCATGACTGCTTCTCGATCGCCGAGATCGTCGACAGCGAGGATCTCGGATTTTTCAAGAAGGGCGAAGGTGGTCCGAACGTGACGCCTGCGGCGGGAAAGGCCGGGGTCGTGATCAATCCGAGCGGGGGCCTGCTCTCGAAAGGCCATCCGACTGGCGCGACCGGCTGCGGTCAAATCTATGAAATTGCCATGCAGCTGCGCGGGCGTCATCCCAATCAGGTGCCGGGGGCGCGCCTTGGCTTGACCCACAATGGCGGCGGCACGGCCGCGGCGGTTACGGTTCATATTCTGGAAGCGACGCGATGACGAGCGAAGCGCTCTCTGGGACGGTCGAGAGTTATACTGTCATCCGTGTACCTGGAAAACAGCATGCAGGCGCGGGACCATTCGTGCTGCTGCTCGTCGAGCTCGATAACGGCCGGCGTGTGCTCGGCCGGTTCGACGGCCCTGAGCCGCCGCCGATCAGCTCCCGCGTGGTGGGAAGCATAAGAGAGAACGAGACAACGTTGTTCAGTGTGTCGCCGAGGTGAAGTGATGAAATTAGAGCCGATCACCCGCGCCAACCGGCCGGATCGCAAGCAGGTGCTCATGCCAGAAGAGGAGGCTGTTGCGCTCATTAAGGACGGCGACGTTGTCATCGTCGGCGGATTCGGCACTGTGAACCATCCAATGCCGATCATTCGCGCGCTTGTCCGCCGCAAGGCCAAGAACCTGACCGTGATCGGCGCGGCGACCGCCGGCCTAGAGATCGATCTCCTGATCGGCGCCGGCTGCGTGCGCAAGGTCATCGCGCCTTATATCGGTGCCGAATTGCACGCGCCGATCGGGCATTGCTTCCGCCGGGCCGCGGAGAACGACGAGATCGAGGTCTACGAGACGACCGAATATCTTCTCTACTCGCAACTTGACGCCGCGGCGCGCGGACTGGGTTTCTTGCCCTGGCGCGGCGGAGTCGGCACCTCGATCCCCGTGCTCAATCCCGATTACGTGCCCTTCAACGATCCGATCCACGGCGAGCCCTACCTCGCGGTTCCGGCGTTGCACGCGGACTGGGCAATTCTTCACGTCGGGCAGGCCGATGTATTCGGCAACGGCCAGCACGGCGGCGCCCGGTTCGGCGATCGCCTGCTCTCGCGCGCGGCCGAACGTGTGATGCTCACCGCCGAGCGCATCGTACCCAACAGCGAGATCCGCAAGAATCCCTGGATGACCTCGGTTGCCTACGCGGACGTGGTGGTCGAGGCACCCTATGGAGCGCATCCGTTCGCGAGCCACGGCTTCTATGTCGAGGACGAGGAAGCCATCCAGGAATACGTCGCCGCTTCGATTGCCTACCGCAAGCGCGACATGGACATTTGGAACGCGTATCTCGCGCGCTGGGTGACGGGCGCTCCCAATCACCGTTCTTATCTCGCGAAGCTCAGTGCAGAGCGGTTCTCTAAACTCGAAAACGCAGTGCACGCGTAGCGTCGTGATGCGGGCGGCGTATAATGAACACGCGACGGAATTGCCGGGATTCTTCAACAATGCAGGAAGCTAATGACCAAAAAAATTCCGACCACGATCAAGGACCAGGATCTGCTCGCGCAGCGGCGCGGTGAGATCATCGACGTTGCTACCCGCCTCTTTCTTGAGCGCGGATTCCACAAGACCTCCATTCGCGACATCGCGCGAGCTTGCCCGTTCAATCTGGCGAGCCTCTATATGTATGTCACCTCGAAGGAAGACATTCTTTTCCTCGTCGCGCAGCAGCTGATTGACGAGAAGGCCAAGGCGATGGCGGCGGTCGAGGTGTCGGAGGACGACCCGGCCGGATCATTCCGCACCGCACTCAGGTCCTATTGCCGGATCGTCCATCGGTACCGGCCGCACATCCGGCTGCTCTACCGCGAATTGGACGTGCTCTCGCCACCGCGTCGCGAGATAGTCATGGCATCCCTTTCCACCGTCACCGATGTGTTCGAGCAGATCGTTCGCAAGGGCATCGCGAAGGGCGTTTTCGGTGAGGTCGAGCCGAAGCTCGTGGCGCTAAACGCGCTCTTTCTGTGCCATTTGTGGTCGCTTCACACCCGCGCCCTGCGGAGCATCACGCAGAACGTCGATGAATTCTTCGACATGCAGAGCGACATCATGCTGCAAGGATTGCTCAAGCGCGGCGTGAAAGCCGCCGCCGAGAAGGGCTCTAAGGCGAAGCGCGGCGCTGGGGTCGCCGGCATGCAATCGAGCGTTTTGTAGAACCACGCCACCGGTTGCGGCGCGCGACGCGACCAAAGATCACGGAGGGCTTGCCCGCTATCGGCCGCTGTGGTTTGCTGGAACACCATTATACTAAGACCGAGTGATCGGGGTCATGGAGCCAGGCTGCCGCATTCTGGAGAAGCACCAGGCGCGAACCTGGGTGATTTACGGAAAGAGCGTGCCGCAGCTGTTCCTCGAGCGCGTCGAAGCGCGCCCCGGCGACGTCGCGTTCCGCTACAAGGACCTCGGGCTCTATCAGGAGGTCACTTGGCGCCAATATCATGACGAGGTCGAAGCCTTCGCGCTCGGGCTTCTCGCGCTCGGCGTCACGGCCGGCGATCGCATCGCGGTGATGGGCGACGCGTGCTTCGAATATTTTGTAGCGGATCTAGCCGGCCTATGCATCGGGGCGATCACCTACGGAATCTACACGACATGTTCGGTTGCCGAGGTGCGGCACCAACTCGAGAACGGCGGCGCGAAAATCTTCATCGCCGAAAATCAGGAATATGTCGACAAGGTTCTCGATCTCGAAGGTCTCGCGACCGATCTGACGCACATTATCGTCGCCGACATGCGCGCGATGTTTCTTTATCGCGACGCTCGGATCCTGAGCTTCAGGGACGTGCAGGAGCGCGGTCGGCCATTGCGGCGGCAGCAGCCGGGCCTGTTCAGGGATTGCGCGGCTGCCGTTAAGCCGGACAGCATCGCGGTCTTCGTCTACACCTCTGGCACGACCGGCGCGCCGAAGGCGGCCATGATCACCCACCGCGACCTCATGGTGGGCATGGTGCACACCTATCTGCAGGGCTTTCCCGAGCTCGACGTCGGCGCGCATCGCACGATCACCCATCTTCCGCTCGCTCATCTCGTCGAGCGCTCGATGAGCCTGTGCCTGATGCTGATCGCGAACGTCGTTCCGCATATCGGGGAGGAGCCCGAGAACCTGCGCGAGACGCTTACCGAGGTCGAGCCGACGTTCTTTCATGCCGTCCCGCGCGTCTGGGAGAAAATCGCCTCGCAGATTCTGGTCAACATTGACCGCAGCACGTGGACGAAGCGCTGCGCGTATAGGCTCGCCATGCGGATCGGCCGGCGGTACGCAGAAAAACGGTGGCAGAAGCGGCGGCGATCCCCGGGGCTCGCGGCCGGCTATGCGCTCGCGCGCACGCTAGTATTCAAGCCCATGCTGATGAAGGTCGGCCTGCATAAGGTCTCGGCCGCGCTCACCGCCGGCGCGCCGATCCCGCAGCCGATCCAGGCGCTCTGGCAGATCTGGGGGGTCAATCTCCGCAATCTCTACGGAATCACCGAGCATACACTCGTGCTCTGCCAGGCCGAGCCGTTTCAAGAACCGGGCGACGCCGGCGTTCCGCTCTATCCGAAGGACGTGCGGCTCGGCCCCGACGGGGAAATCCTCGTGCGCGGTCCCGGAATGTTCGCCGGTTACTGGAAGAACGAAGAAGCGACCAGGGACGTGGTCCGCGAGGGTTGGTTCCATACCGGCGACGTCGCCGAGGTGATGCCCAACGGGCATTTTCGCATCGTGGACCGCAAGAAGGACATCATGGTCACTGCTGGCGGCAAGAATATCGCCCCGAGCGAAATCGAGAACCTGCTCAGGTCCAGCTCCTTCATCAGCGAGGCGGTTCTCTTTGCCGACGGCCGCAAATTTCCAAGCGCCTTGATCGAGATCGATTTCGACACGGTCGCCGATTGGGCGCGCCAGCACGGCGTCGTATACACCGGGTTCACCTCGCTCGCGCAGCATCCGCGTGTCATCGAATTGATGGGGCGCGAGATCGACAAGGCGAACGCGCAGCTCGCGCGCGTCGAGCAAGTGAAGAAGTTCCGGATCATTCCGAAGGAGCTCGACCCCGAAGAGGGCGACACTACGCCGACCCGCAAGGTCAAGCGGCGGCACATGTATGCGCTGTTCAAAGATCTCGTCGAGGAAATGTACCGGGACGATGCAGAAGCCCGGATCGAACTGGAAACGTCAGAAAACAATGGTCAGCGGAAGCTCGCATTCCACTGACAACAGGAGGAAATGACATGAAACGGCTCGTGTTGCGCAGCTTCTTCGCCGCGCTGGCCTCGGTCGCTTGCACCGTGGGCGCAAACATGGCCAGCGCCCAGAATTCCTACGTCATCGGCTACATCACCGATCTATCGGGACCGCTGGCCGATTCCTATACGCCGACCTGGGAGGGCTTCGATCTCTACATCAAGGCACTCAACGATCGCGGCGGGATCGCCGGAAAGAAGGTCGACGTCGTGCTCGACGATGACGGACTCAAAGCCGACCGCGCGGTCGCCGCTGCCAAGAAGCAGGCCGAGCGCGACAATGTGGTCGGCATTTTCGGGCTGAGCCTCTCGAGCACCCAGGGCCCGGTGTACGCGGAAATGCGCAAGGCCGGCGTTCCGGTCGTCACCACATTCAGCGGCATCCTCGATGCGCTGCCGCCGGCGAAGCCTTTCTCTTACTCGACCGGCGTCGTGTTCGAGGTCGCCGGCGAAGCGATCGGCGAGCTCACCAAGAATATCAAGCCGAACGGCAAGGTCGTCGGCATGACCATCGACAGCGTCGGCGGCCGCGCCGCAATCAGCCACAACAAGCGCGTGGTGGAATCGCTCGGCTACAGCTGGGATGAGATCATTTTCCCGGTGACGACGTCCGATTTCACGCCGTTCGCGCAAGCCGTCGCCGAGAAAAAGCCGGACATCGTCGTCGGGCACTACGGCTCCGGGCAGAATCTCGGCGTCATTCCGGCGCTGCGGCGTTCCGGCTATACCGGTCCCTATATCGTCGCCTCCTATGGGGTAACCGAGGACACGGTGCGGCAGGCCGCGCAACGCGCCGGCAACGATCAGAATGTCTATTACGTGACGCGCTACAGCACGATCTACGACGACAATCCGGCGGTCTCCGAGGTCGCAGCGGCGCAGAAGAAATACGGCACGTCCAAGCCGTTCTCCAGCATGCATCTCACCGGATGGGCGCTCGGCAAATTCACCGAAAGCGCGCTCAAGGCCTGCGGGTGGCCATGCTCGCGGGAGAAGCTCGACAATGTCATCCAGACGCTCAAGGTCGACGTCGGCGGTCTGACAGGCGGGCCGATCGAGATGTCGCAGCAGGATCATTACGGTCCGAGCTACTGGCGGCTCTATGTCTGGAACGCGAGCGCCAAGAAAATGGAGCCGAAGGGCGGCTGGCTGAAGAAGACGGCACTGAAGTTCCCGGTGCAATGACCTGGACAAGGGGCGGGGAGAATCCCCGCCTCCATTCTGGAACACCGGCCCATGGAATTCGCGGCGACCGTCGTCATTCTCACCTGCACCTACGCGCTGCTCGCGGCCGGCATCGTCATCCTTTACAAGGCCGGACGCGTGGTAAATTTTGCCCACGGCGAACTCGCGATCGTCGGCGGCTACGTCTTTTACAGTGCCGGGCTGATGGCGGGTAATGAGTCCCTGTGGCTCGCGATCGCTGGCGCGCTTGTGTTCTCGATTGTCATGGGCGTGGCCATCTACATGACCATGATGCGGCGGCTGGTCGGCGAGCCCTTCTACGTGGCGATCCTCGTCACGGTCGGCCTCGGCATCGTGCTGAAATCGGCAATTCTCGTGATCTGGCGCGCCGAACGTCTCACCATAGACGTCGGCGTCGCGCCAGCCCTTCGCCTGGCGGGCGGCTCCTCGCTTTCCTACATGGACATCGCGAGCGTCCTGCTGACGATCGGCTTCTTTGCCGGTCTCTACCTCTTCTTTCGCTTCACGCGTCTGGGGGTGCAGTTCCGCGGAACGGCGGAAAACGCGCTGCTCGCAAGCCAGCGCGGCGTCAACGTCAACTTTGTGCTGTCGCTCTCCTGGGTGATTGCGATCATGGCGGCGTCCTTGTCCGGCGTGCTGTACGGTGGCCGGGCGTTTCTCAGCACCGAGAGCGTGACCATCGGTTTGGCCGGCTTGACGGCGGCGCTTGTCGGCGGTCTCGACAGCCTGCGCGGTGCGGTTGCGGGTGCCTTCATCGTGGCGCTCGCACAATACCTTACGGTGCGCCTGATCAGCCCGGTCCTCAGCGAGGCCGTTCCGTTCCTGATGCTGCTCGCGGTGATGAGCATCCGGCCTTGGGGTCTGTTCGGCACGCTCGAAGAGCTCGACCGGGTGTGAGGATGTCGCGTGCGGGCACCAATCTTCGGACGAGCTATCTCGAAGCAAACGAGCTCCTGCACCGCCCGTATCAGAAGATCCTGATCGGCATTGTGTTCGCGGTCGCCGTGGTGCTACCGGCCGCGACGTCGACCTATTTCGTGCATCTGCTCGATCTCTGCTTTCTCTCCGCGATCGGCGCTCTCGGCCTAATGCTGCTCACCGGCTATTGCGGCCAGATCTCGCTCGGCCACGCGGCGTTCCTCGCGGTCGGTGCTTTCACGACCGTTATCCTGACGGTGCACGTGAGCACGCCGTTCATTGTCGTGTTGCCGGCGGCGGCGCTTTCTGGCGCGCTGCTCGGGTTCTTCGTGGGCTTGCCGTCGCTGCGCTTTCGCGGCGTCTATCTCGCGATCAGCACGCTCGCGATGCACTACGCGATCATCTATCTCGCGACCAGCTATCAGGCGAATTTCGGCTCAAGCGCGACCGCCGGCATCACCATTCCCGACCCCGCGATCGGGCCCTTTGTGCTCGCGGGCGATCACGCCTGGTACTATTTCCTGTTGGCGCTACTGACCCTCATCACGGGGGCATGTGTCAATCTCGTGCGCACCCGCCCCGGCCGCGCTTGGATGGCGATCCGCGACCGCGACATCGCGGCCCAGGCGCTGGGCATCAATCTCGCGCGTTACAAGCTCCTCGCGTTCATGGCGAGTTCGGCGCTCGCATCGCTCTCTGGCAGCCTGCTGGCGTACTACAGCAATGTGGTCACAGTCGAGAAGTACACGCTCGACCTGGCCGTCATCTACATCGCGATGATCATCGTCGGCGGCATGGGCTCCATTTTCGGCGCGGTGCTCGGCGCGATCTTCATCACCCTGCTGCCGTTCTCGATCGATGCCCTATTCGGCTATCTCCCGCGCGCGTGGCGATTCGGATCGACGCTGTTCGGCGTGCAGGTCGGCGCCATCGGCGTCTGCATTATTGTGTTTCTTTTGTTCGAGCCGAAGGGGCTCGCCGAGATCTGGCGCCGCATCGAGACCTATTTCGACCGGTGGCCGTTCCGCTACCGGCCGCTCGACACGGTCCGACGCTGATGACCACGAACTTGCTCGAGGTCCGTCAGCTCGAGGTCGTCTACCATCGCGTCGCAACCGCGATCCAGGGCGTATCGCTCGACGTGCCGGCGGGATCTATCGTCGCGATCGTCGGGACTAACGGGGCGGGAAAAACCACGACGCTGCGCGCGATTTCGGGATTTCTACCATCGGAAGACGCCGAGATCACAGACGGCGACATCACCTTCGGCGGGGCACGCATCAACGGGCGGATGCCGCATGAACTCGCGCGCTCGGGTATCATTCTCGTTCCCGAGCGTGATAAGGTGTTCGCCACACTCGATGTGCGGGAGAACCTCGAGTTTGCGTCGCGCGAAGGCGGTCAGATCACGCTGGACCGCATTCTCGGCTATTTCCCGCTCCTTGCGGAGCGCAAGACACAGCTCGCTGGCTATCTCAGCGGGGGCGAGAAGCAGATGCTCGCGATCGGCATGGCGCTGTTGTGCCGGCCAGCGCTGCTCCTGATCGACGAGCTCTCACTCGGGCTTGCGCCAATCGTGATCAAGGAGCTGATGGAGCGCCTGCAGCACGTCACCAGGGAGCTGGGGTTCACCGTACTGCTGGTCGAGCAGAACGCCAACGCGGCCCTCGCGATCTCCGATTATGGCTACGTCATGGAGGGCGGACGCATCGTCCATTTCGGAAGGGCATCGGAACTGATGTCGCATCCGGACGTGCGCGAGTTCTATCTCGGCGGTTCGCAGGCGCAGGCCAAGAGCTATCGCGACATCAAGCAATATCGCCGCAAGCGCCGCTGGTGGGGCTGATGCCGCTCGAGATTCGCGATCTCTCGTTGCGCTTCGGAGGCCTCATGGCCCTTAACGGCGTGTCGCTCAATGCGGCGAATGGCGAGCTGGTCGCGATCGTCGGGCCGAACGGCGCTGGCAAAACCGCCCTCCTCAACTGCATCAACGGCGTCTACCGACCGTCCGCCGGCCGCATCGTGCTCGACGGCCGCGATATCACTCACGTGCCGGTCGACAAAATCGCGCTTGCGCACGTCGGCCGCGCGTTCCAACACGCCGAGTTGTTCCCGCACATGACCGTGGCCGAGAACCTGCTCATTGGCCGCCATCTGCTGATGCGCACCGGCCTTTTCTCTGGGGCGTTCTATTTCGGTCGCGCCCGCCGTGAGGAGGCCGAGCAGCGCAAGCACATCGAGCGCATCATCGACTTCTTTGAGCTTTACCACTACCGCGACGCTCCAGCGGCGAGCCTACCCTATGGGGTGCAGAAGCTCGTCGGTGTCGCTCGTGCTCTTGCGCTCGAGCCCAAGCTGCTATTGCTCGATGAGCCCTCAACCGGCCTGATGCGGGAGGAGAAGGAGAGCTTCGCCCGTTTCTTGCTGCGCATCCGGCATGAGCTTAAGCTCAGCACATTGTGGGTTGAGCACGATATGCAGATGGTGACCGATCTTTCCGATCGGATTGTTGTGCTGAATCAAGGGAAGGTAATCGCCGATGGTCTGCCGGAACAAGTGCGCAGTACGCCCGCGGTAATCAAAGCTTATCTCGGCGCTGATGCGGTGGTGACGTAGGGCGGATACTCGCATAGCAGAGCTTGAGCTGGACTTGTCGGTGCGGTTCCTGCTGAAATTGGGCAGCAAAGTCCACTGCTTGAGGCGCGCTCGATCATCGCGCGCCGTTCGTCCGCGAGGACCCACGGTCCGGGCATTGTGGACTTTGGTACAGCCACCGTGATCGGATCACTCTCGGCGACTTCCGCAGCAGGTTGTACTTCCACTACTCTGCGCAGACTCGCGGCTTTGAGCAGCGTGGCGACCTCGGAGCGAGTCCGTGCCGGCCGTCACCGATGATCGCAATTCCCTGGAAGCGGACATGATTTCAAGATCTTTTCGGCGCAGCCTCGCATGTTTCCGCCTCCGTAACCGGCAGCGAGCTACGTGGTCAGTGGGTAAGCCCTTCGACCCATCCCCAAGATACTTCGCCACGGCGCCGATTGAAGGCACGGTTCAAAGCCTGCGAGAACGCATCGACCTGATCGCTGTAGCGGCCGGCCGGAAAGGCCAGGAGCTCACGACGGAATTCGTCGAGCCAACCGGCACGGCTGGGCAAGTGAACCGATCCCGCTTCGATCCGGGCGGTCTGCTCGTTCATGCGCATCACCTTGTCGCCATCTGGGTCGATCTTGATGGCGTGAATATTGTCCCTTCTCAAATCTTGGATCAGGGACATCCCGGAGCCCTTGTTCTCGATCACAAGTTCGTACCTGTTGCAGGCATGGCGCCAGCGGCCGTGCAGCTCGATGACCTTGCGCCTGAGATCAGGATATTCCAGCCGTTCACGGACCACATCCAGCACGTAGGCAGTTTCACCCTTGACCTGCACCACCACGCAGGCCGAGTAGCTGGAGAGTTCCTTTGCGCTTAACGCGGTATCCCAACTCACGATGATGCGATCACCCGATTGCCGGGCCGGCGGCTTGTCGTAATTCGAGAACCAGTCCCATTTGATGAGGTTGCCACCTTCCGCGACCGGCTCCTGCTGGTACTGGGCAGCAAAGTCCAATGATCCCATGGACTGCTTGAACTCGTCCAAGACCACCTGCGGCTCCCGCTCAGGGTGCAAGAGGTCGCCTGGCCGGCGCAGATGAAAGCGACCTGGGCCGAGCAGGATGGGGTGCTCGGATTCGGCAATCGCCGGCAGATTGAGGTGAGTCCAGCCGCCCTGTTCGAGCAGGTGGCCGACCAGGTCATCCAGGTGAAGACGCTGCATCACCACGACGATGGTATCCTTGATCTTGTCGTCGAGACGGCTGAGCAGCGTGTTGGAGTACCACTGCTTGGTGCTTTCCCGCGCGGCCTCGGAATGGGCGTCCTGCGGCTTCATGGGATCGTCAATGACGATGAAGTTTCCGCCGCGACCGGTGAGGGTGCCCCCGACCGAGGTCGAGAGCCGGTTGCCGCCGAGGGTGGTCGCGAACTCCAGTTCGGTATCCTTGGCCTGGCTGATCCGGGTATTCGGGAACAGCCGACGGTACAAGGTCGAGCGCATGAGGGCACGGCAATCGTTGGCGTGCTTGCGCGCCAGCCCTTCGGCATAGCTGACGCAGATAATCCGCCGAGTGGGGTCATGGCCGAGGACGAAGGCGGGGAATGCGACGGAGGCGCAGATCGACTTCAGGCTGCGCGGAGGGACGGTGATGATCAGGCGCTTGATCTCGCCCTCCAGCACGCGGGTGAGAGCGAACGCCATGGCCTCGATGTGCCAGTTGTGGGCGAACGGCGCGCTCGGCGAGACGATCGGAAAGCTCGCCGACACAAAGCTGTAGAAGTCGCTCCGGAGGACGGCTCGGACGAGACGAGGATCCGCTGTCATGACTTTGCTCCTTTGCCAGGAGGTGTCATGCCGGGAGGTTGGTCTCCCTCGTCCTCCAGGTTTGAGGCTCCGTCGCCCTTCGGATCTTCGGGCCGCTCTGACCCCGCGCTGTGGCGCTGCAGGAAGTCTGCAAGCAAGGCGTCATCATTGCCCGTGAGCGGCTCCGAATTGCTTGCTTCAGGAGCTTCGCCCGTCATGCCAAGTGACCGCACCAGCGTGATGAACGCCGTCAGCGCCTTCGGCTCTCCCTTGAGCGCGCCGTTGATCACCGTCAGGACCACCCCATCGAGCTTGGTGAGCGACCGGGTCCCGTTGCCATCCCGGATTGTGATCCGCTGGTTCAGGGTCTCTTCGACCACCGTGCGCACATTGCGCTGCCGCTTGGGGCGGCCCTTGCGGTTGCCGGACCGGCCGGGCTTGAAGCGGGTGTGCACCGGCGGCCGGCGATAGCCGATGGCGTAGGCGTCGTTAGACGACGGGCTGCCATCGGCGCCGTAAGTCTCGGGCAGGGGAGGGTGCTTGGTCATGAGCCTCTCCCACAGCGCACATCAGTCTGCGCAAGGTCGGCAGTGAATGTCGCGATGCGCTCGCTTGTGACTTCGTCGAAGGTCAGGCCGGTTTCGGCGTGAATGGCGTCCTTGCGCGAGAAGGCCTGCCAGCGCCTGATGGCGACGTCGACGAAGCGGGGCTCGAGCTCGAGGGTGTAGGCCTGGCGCCCGACGCGTTCCGCCGCCAGGATCGTCGTGCCGGAGCCGCAGAAGGTGTCGAGCACGATGTCGCCACGACGGGTGCAGTCCTTCATCGCATCCGCAACCAGCGCGACCGGCTTGACCGTCGGATGGGATTTGAGCTCATCGAGGCGGCCCGCCCGAAAGGTATTGACCCCGGCGTAATGCCAGACGTTGGAACGTGACCGGCCATGGCGCCCGAGCTCGACATTGTTGAGGTGCTGCCCCTGGCCGACACGGAAGACGCCGATGAGCTCGTGCTGGCTGCGGTAGAACGAGCCTTGGCCCGCGTTCGACTTCACCCAGACCGCCAAGTTCAAGGTGTCGCTATAAACGACGCCGCCGGACTCGAGCAGCTCGCCGATGTGGCGCCAGTCCATGCACACGAAATGGACGGCGCCGTCCCGGGACACCCCCGCAGCCGCCGCCAGCGTGGTCTTGAGGAACTCGACGAAATCTGTGCGCGAGAGCTCGCCAGACGCCATCGCGAATTCGGCGTGCTGGACCCGGCCCCGACCCACGATGTCGCGGACGCGGACATTGTAGGGCGGATCCAGGAAGGCCATCGCCGCGGCGGCTTTTCCCATCAAGCGAGCGAGGTCGCCGGCGCCGCGGGCATCACCGCAGAGGAGGCGGTGGTGGCCCAATTGCCAGAGATCGCCCGGCTTGGTCACGGGCGCTGCCGTAGCCCACCGGGGATCGACGGTGTCCGCCGGGTCGGACGGGTCCTCCTCGAAGTCCGCGGTGAGCTGATCGATCTCGACCGGCGCAAAGCCGGTGATCGCGATGTCGAGGCCTTCGACCACCAGGATGTCCGCGAGCTCCGGTAGCTCCGCGGCCAGGAGCTCGCGGTCCCAGCCGGCGTTTTCCGCGATCTTGTTGTCGGCGAGGGCAAGCGCGCGGCGCTTGGCCTCGGACAGCCTCTGCACCTCGATCGCCGGCACTTGTCTGAGGCCAAGCAGCTTTGCTGCGGCGTGGCGGCCGTGGCCGGCAATGATGACGTTGCCTTCGTCGATGAGAATTGGCACCACAAATCCGAACGCGACAATGCTGTCGGCAATCTGGCGGATCTGCTTCTTCGAGTGCGTCCGCGCGTTACGCGCATTCGGCTTGAGCGCGTCGACGGGGCTCCATTTCATGGTGACCATGAGCTTCTCCTATGACGCCGAGGCCAAGCGCGCACGCTTCGACCTGCGTCGGTTACAGACCAATTGTGTTAGGGAGCTCAGGCTCGGATCATTCCCAAACAGACCGCATCACGGCTTCTGCAGGGGCTCGCTGCTCATTTGACCTTCGGCCATTTGTGCAGTTCGCGGTCCCCGGCCTCACCGGGGTTACCTCACCAGCAGGCTTCACCTGCAGGCCTGACCGGCAGACCGCATCGCCGAGCATCGCTCGAGGCCGCGGGTTGCCAATCTCGCTTTCATAGGAGAACAAATAGAGTACGTCAAGGGGCAAAAATTGGAGCGGGGTTCAAAATGGGGTGAGGGGCCGAAGCTGCTTCCCCCAAAGGTACCCTGGCCTACGAATCCCGGGGGGCGGTCCATCGGTGCCGGAAATTCTCCCTATTCTATCATTTCGTTTCCCTGTTCCTCGCGAAAAATTCCCTGTTCCGTTGCATAGGGAATTTTTCTGTAAGTCTCTGAATCTGCTCGCCGATTAAGCATCGAAAATTAGATCGCAGGGTCAAAATGCGCGAAATTCCCTGTATTTTCCCATTGAGCAGGGAATTTGAAGCTGAGACGGGTTTGCATTCGACTGCGTCCTCAGCCAGCAAGTCCCGTCTCATGGGACATGTCCGGTTGCAAAAATCCGCGGGACTTTCCCGAAAGTTAGCGAAACGCTACGGAGTCTCTGAGGCGCAATTTTTCTGGATTTTCGGCCGCGGCGGGCACATTTCACGCGACAGTCTCTGGTCGCAAATTTTCGATTTCCGTGTTCTCATAGCACAGACTCGGTTCGAACCGGTTCGATATTTGCCTCTCAAGTGCCCGAGCATCTAGCGGCGCTGGGTCGCCGCGTTCTTCGGCATCGCGAGCGACCAAGCGGCCCAACGACCATTTGTCGCCGCTAGTGAAGGCTTGGCGGCTGCTGCTCGAACGGCGTCACCATGCGATCATGAAGGTCAAACATTATCCACAGGCTGCCGCCGACCATGATGAAAATGAGAGTCGCGGCAAAGCAGAGCGCCAGAAGGTTTTCGCGTGGCGCGTCGGTCAGATTGATGTGGAGGAAATACTTCAGGTGAATGACGATCTGGATGATCGCCGCAGTTGCGATCACAAGCAGCATCGCGGTTGCGGCAAGAAGCTTGAAGTAGACCAGAACAAAAGGAATCGCGGTCAACACAAGCGCCAGTGCCAAGCCTGTGAGATAGGATCGCGCATTGGGCATTTTACCAGCAGAGGCGTCGTGCATCTCAAAGAACCCCCGGAAGGTAGACAACGGAAAAGATGCCGATCCAGACGATGTCGAGAAAGTGCCAGAAGAGGCCGACGCGAAACAGTCGCGAACCGACCGGTTCGGTCAGACCCTTGAACAGTATCTGCCCGACGACAACGAGGATGCAGATAAGGCCCACGCTGACATGGAGCCCGTGCGTGCCGACCAGGGTGAAGAACGCAGACAGAAAGCCGCTGCGGTCCGGGCCGGCGCCCATTGCCACCATGCCGCGGAATTCCCCTACCTCCATGGCGACGAAACCGGTGCCGAGGATGAACGTCAGCAAGAGCAAAAGGACCGCCGCTCTTCCGTCACGCGCCCGCGCCGCCAGCGTAGCGAAGCCAAACGTCGCACTGCTGAACAGAAGCAGCATGGTTTCGCCAAAGGTGCGTGGCAGATGGAACAACTCGAGGCCGGTCGGCCCGCCAGCCGTTCCGCGCGACATCACGACATAGGTCGCGAATAGAAGCGCGAAGACGATCGCGTCGGTCATCAGATAGATCCAGAAGCCGAACGCCTTTTCCTCGGAGCGATCGACAGGCGATTGTGCTTCCGGGCCCGCTGTCGACGCCGGCATCGTCTCGGTCACGATGCCCGTCCCTGCAGTGCTGCGCCTGGAATTACGGAGGCATCCTGCGCCGCTTCAGGACGCGGCGCCCTGGCCATTTCCTGAAGGCGCCGGCTTTCGATCTTCTCGACCTCGCTGGCCGGCAAAAGATATTCGGTATCGTCGTCGCTGCTGCGGAAGATGAGCGTAAGCGCGATCAGCGCGACGCCCAAGATGGCGAGCCACCACATATGCCACACCATGGCGAAGCCAAAGACGAAGGCGAAGCCACCGGTCACCGCACCGAATGCGCTATTCTTCGGGATCGCGATGTCCTCGTAGCGGGCCGGTGGCCGATAGGCGATGCCGCGCTCCTTCATGTCGAGAAATGCGTCCCGGCTCCGCACTTCGGGAATGACGGCGAAGTTGTAGGGCGCCGGTGGCGAGGCTGTGAACCACTCCAGGGTGAGGCCGTCCCAGGGATCGCCGGTCCAGTCGCGGTATTCGGCGCGCCGCATTACGCTGATGACCAATTGCACGATCATGAAAATGAGGCCAAAGAGGATAAAAACGGCACCTGCCGCGGCGACGATCAGATAGGGCTGCCATTCGGGCGTGTCGTAGTGCTCCATGCGACGCGGCATGCCCATGAAGCCGAGCAGATAGAGCGGCATGAAGGCGAGGTAGAAGCCGATCATCCAGCACCAGAACGATCGCTTCCCCCATCGCTCGTCGAGACGAAAGCCGAAAGCCTTCGGAAACCACAGATTGAGCCCGGCGAAATAGCCGAACAGCGCGCCGGGAATCAACATGTTGTGGAAATGCGCAACCAGAAAGGTCGAATTGTGCATGAGATAATCGACCGGCGGCAGGGCGAGGAGAACGCCGGTCACGCCACCGACCACAAAGGTCACGATGAAAGCAAGCGTGTACATCATCGAGGTGTGAAAACGGATGCGGCCACGATACATCGTGAACAGCCAGTCGAATAGTTTCACGCCGGTCGGCACGGCGATGATCATGGTGGCGATGCCGAAGAAGGCGTTCACATTCGCGCTCGATCCCATCGTGAAGAAGTGGTGCAGCCAAACTGTGAAGGAGAGGATGGCGATCGCGCCGGTTGCGTACACGAGCGACGTGTAGCCGAACAGCCGCTTGCCGGAAAACGTCGTCACGACGCTGGAATAGATTCCGAAGGCCGGCAGAATCAGAATGTAGACCTCCGGGTGTCCCCATATCCAAAGCAGGTTGGCGTAATTCATCATGTTGCCGCCGGCACCGCTCGTGAAGAAGTGCATGCCGAATGCGCGGTCGAGCTGCAGCAGCACCGCCACCACGGTAATCGCGGGAAAGGCGAAGGCCATGAGCACGCTAGTGCAGAGCGCCGTCCAGGTGAACAGCGGCATCCGCATCAGCGTCATGCCGGGGGCACGCTTCTTCAGGATAGTCACAATGAAATTGATGCCGGTGAGCGTCGAGCCGATTCCGCTGATCAGCACCGCCCAGATCCAATAGTCGACGCCGACATAGGGATTGTATTCGACGCCCGAATAGGGTGGATAGCCGGTCCACCCTGCCGTCGAGAACTTGCCGATGACGAGCGATACCATGACGAGCGCCGCGCCGGATGCGGTGAGCCAGAGGCTAACCGAGTTCAGGTAAGGGAAGGCGACGTCGCGCGCGCCGATTTGCTGCGGGACGACGATGTTGATCAGCCCGGTCATGAACGGCATCGCCATGAAGAAGATCATGATGGTGCCGTGCGAGCTGAAGATCTGGTCGAAATGTTCGGGCGGCAGGTAGCCGTCGGATTTCACCGCGATCGCCTGCTGCGCGCGCATCATCAGCGCATCAATGAAGCCGCGCAGAAGCATGATCAGCGCGAGCGTCACATACATGATGCCGATCCGCTTGTGATCGACGCTCGTCAGCCATTCCGTCCAAAGGTACCGCCAAGCTTTCAGCCACGTGATCGCCGCGGCAACGGCGACGGCCCCGCCGATCGTGATCAGTGCGCCACCCATGGCGATCGCACTGTACAAAGGCAGCGCGTCGACGGTCAGCCTTCCCAACATCCGCTCCTTGCTCCCTAACGGAACCTCATTCCAACGCCATTCCCCTGTGACTCTTCGCCGACTTGTCGTATTTCCGGATGATCCTGTCGAAAAGTCCGGATTCGACCGCCGAATAGTGAACGACCGGATGGGCGGCGCTCGGCTTGGCAAGTTCTGCATAGGTGGTCGCGTCGAGTTTCTTCGGCGATTGCCCAGCCCGCTTCAGCCAGGCATCGAAATCCGCCGGCGTCATCGCGATCGCCGCGAAATGCTGGTCGGCGAATCCGCGGCCGCTATATTGCGTGTTTCTGCCCACGAAGCGACCGGGTTCATCGGCGCGCACGTTGAGCTGCGTCTGCATGCCGGCCATTGCATAAATCTGTCCTCCGAGCGCTGGGATGAAGAACGAATTCATCACGGTGTCGGAGGTGATCTTCAGCCTGACCGGCACTTCGCTCGGAAACGCCAATTCGTTGACAGTGGCGATCCCCTGCGCGGGGTAGATAAAGAGCCACTTCCAGTCCTGGGCGACGACCTGGACCTCCAGCGGCCTTGCCGATGACTGGAGCGGCTTGTAAGGATCGAGCTTGTGCGTATAGAGCCAGAGGTGTACGCCGAGCGAGGTAACGATCAGCGCCGGAACGATCCATATTACCGCGTCGACCTTCGCGGACATCCAATCCGGTTCGTAGCGGGACCTCTTGCCGGATGCGCGGTAGCGCCAGGCAAACCAGAACGTCATCACAAAGACCGGAATGACCACGATCATCATGATCGCAAGGGCGCGGAATAGGATGTCGCGTTCGGCGAGCGCAACGGGCCCCTTGGGTTTGAGGATCGGCGCTTCCGTGAGGCCGCAGCCGCTCGTCAGCAGGGCCAGGCCAATTGCGATGCCGGCTATGAGTCTTGCCCGCGAATCTTGCTTCACGGCCATCGCGGGCGCCATCGGTGGTATCCTTGTCGAGCCGAGAGCTTGCAGCACAGCATCCAAGGCAGCGTTAGCACAGAGCGTGCCAGGATCGGCAGCATAAAATGCGAGCCACTTGCGCCTGTGTGTACCAAAAACTCAGACACGGACGTAGCAGTGATGGAGACCGCCCAGAACCGCATGTGAGATGACGCTCCCAGTCCGCTGAACCGGGCGCAAGGCCGGTGCATCTTTGTCCAACGACCGGCGTGTTCTCATTTCGTTGTAATATCCGGTATGAGATCTTAGCAAGTGCTCCTTGCCGAGCACGATAATGTGATCCACACACTCGCGACGGATCGATCCGATCAATGGTTCGGCAAAGCAATTCTGCCAGCGATGCCAGCGCACGAGCGTTTCGGGCCCGATGATCGTCACGGCCTTGAGGACCGACGGAAACCAACGACACAGCTGGATGAAGAACAAGCGATCGCTGTTCGTGAACCGGATGCGATCATGCACCTTGCGCTGCAGCACAATCAGCTGATGCCTGAGCGCGGCATTCTCTGCTTCAAGTCGACTGTTCGACTTGAACAGCGAAAACCAACAGCCTCAAAAGGAAGCAAAGCAGTGCGACCATCGCGGTCGACGTTAAGCGATTCTATCACCAGATCAATACGGACGACGTTTCGGTACACACAGGTATTACCGCGGATGGCGAGCGCCTCTGCCCAGCAGGAAATCGACGAACCCACTGGCAAATTCTTGCGGCCGCGAGGTGACATCGCCAACATGCATTTCGAACAGCTGGCGTAATTGGGCCGGGTTGCCTCTCGAAAATCGCTCCACTTTGGCGGCGGTGATGGCCGTCCTGCCGGGCTGGCTAAGGCAAGCGGCTTGTCCGAGCGAGATTGCAGTCATTGAGCCCCCCTGCGATTTAGGCGAACAAGCTGTTAGAGCATTTCACACGTCAAAACTTAACGCATGATGGAGACGGAATTCCCCGTGCCGAAATCCATCGCCGTAGACGAAGCTGAAAATCGGTCCTTTTTGAGCCCTATTTGGAGCGCT
>WNEY01001177.1_pt1 | contig 18990 bp, 18 predicted proteins | sample 5400531 | NCBI WGS metagenome assembly WNEY01 (sample SAMN13153338, study PRJNA577476) | soil metagenome | isolation source: 200 cm saprolite under Douglas fir tree site 1 | place: USA:California | collected 2015-04-18
CCAGCAGGCCGACGAAGGGCTTGAGCGCGAAGGCGGCGGCGAGAAACGGAATTCCCAAGCCCAGCGAATAGACCGCAAGCAGGCCGGCGCCGCGCGCGACCGTCGCCTCGGAGGCGGCGACCGCGAGGATCGCCGCCAGTACCGGGCCGATGCACGGCGTCCAGCCGAAGGCGAAGGCAAGGCCCATCCCGTAGGCGCCCCACAGGCCGACCGGCTTTTCGACATGCAGGCGCGCCGTGCGCGAGAGCAAAGGAAGATTGAAGGCGCCGAGGAAATGCAGCCCCATGGCGATGATGGCGATCCCCGCCACGATCGCGAGCGTATCGGAATGCGCGCGCAAAAGGTCGCCGATCGCCGAAGCGCTGGCGCCGAGCGCGACGAAGACGGTGGTGAAGCCGAGCACGAACAGGAGCGCCGTCGCGAGTTCGCGGCGCGCGACCAATGGCCCCGGCTCGCGCGCGATCAAATGCTCGAACGTCGTGCCGGCCAGGAAGCACAGATACGGCGGCACCAGCGGCAGCACGCAGGGCGAGGCGAAACTGACGAGCCCCGCGAGCAGGGCAGCCGGAAGGGAGACATCGGTCATGGCGCTGTTCTGCCGCCCCGGGAAGCCGAGGGCAAGGAGCGGCAAGCCGCGCTCGCCTCGTTTTGATCAAGGAGTGAACGGCCGGCATGGCTTGCCGCTTTCACCGCGATCGGCTTCAGTCATCCCGCAAAGAGGATGCATCGCTCGTGCCGAAGCTGCGGAATTTGATCACCGACGTGCCGGGCGTTCTCGTCGGCCATGCGACCGATTCGAGGGCAGGTTCGGGCGCGACCGCCATCGTGTTCCAGCAGCCGGCGGTCGCCTCCGCCGACGTGCGCGGCGGCGGGCCGGGCACGCGCGAGTTTGATCTCCTCGATCCGGCCGCCACCGTCGAGCGCGTCGACGCGTTCGCGCTTTCCGGCGGCTCCGCCTTTGGGTTGGAGACCGGCGCCGGCGTTACCGCTTGGCTCGCCGAAGCGGGCCGCGGCTTCAAAGTGCACACCGCCCGCGTGCCGATCGTGCCCGGCGCCATCCTGTTCGATTTACTGAACGGCGGCGACAAGGGCTGGGGGCGCTATCCGCCCTATCGCGAGCTGGGCTACGAGGCGGCGAAGGCCGCCGCCGCCGATTTCGCGATAGGAAGCGTCGGTGCCGGCGCCGGCGCCAGCACGGAAAACTTGCAGGGCGGCATCGGCTCGGCATCGGCGCGAGCGGAGAGTGGTGCGATCGTCGGCGCCATCGCCGCCGTTAACACGGCGGGCCGCGTGACGATCGGCGGCTCACGGCACTTCTGGGCGGCACCCTTCGAGCAAGGGAGCGAGTTCGGCGGCCTCGGCTGGCCAAGGCCGTTTCCCGAAGATGCGCTCGTCCCGCACCTCAAGGGCCGCATCCGGGAAAACACCACGCTCGCCGTGATCGCGACCGATGCCGCGCTTACGAAGCCGCAAGTGAAGCGGCTTGCCGTCATGGCCTCGGCCGGGCTCGCGCGCGCGATCTATCCCGCCTTCTCGCCGCTCGACGGCGACATCGTCTTCGCCGCCTCGACCGGCGAGCGCGAACCGGAGGACATGGTGCGCGACCTCGCCGCGCTCGGCGCGGTCGCGGCGAACTGCCTGGCGCGCGCGGTGGCGCGCGCCATTTACGAGGCGAAGACCCTTCCCTTTGCCGGCGCGCTGCCCTGTTGGAAGGACCGCTTCGGCCGTTAATGCCTTCGTTTACCGATTGATCTCACTGATGTTGCCGGACAGGCAACGAGCATGGTACGGCCTCGCCCTGTGAGATCATGACTCGCCCGCTCATCCTCGCCCCCTCGATTCTCTCCGCCGATTTCGCCAAGCTCGGCGAGGAGGTGCGCGCGGTCGAGGCGGCCGGCGCCGACTGGATCCACGTCGACGTGATGGACGGCCACTTCGTGCCCAACATCACCATCGGGCCCGAGGTGGTGAAGGCGCTCCGTCCGCACACGCAGCACACCCTCGACGTCCACCTGATGATCGCGCCCTGCGATCCCTACCTCGAGGCCTTCGCCAAGGCCGGCGCCGACATCATCACCGTGCATGTCGAGGCGGGCCCGCACGTGCACCGCTCGCTGCAGGCGATCCGCGCGCTCGGCAAGAAGGCCGGCGTCACGCTCAATCCCGCGACGCCCGAGTCGGCGATCGAGCACGTGATCGACCTCGTCGACCTGATCCTCGTGATGTCGGTGAACCCGGGCTATGGCGGGCAGAAATTCATTCCCGCCGCGCTCGACAAGATTCGCAACCTCTCCACGATGGCCGGCGGGCGCCCGATCGACATCGAGGTCGACGGCGGAATCACGCCGGAGACCGCACCCCTCGTCGTCCGCGCCGGCGCCAACGTCTTGGTCGCGGGCTCGGCCGTCTTCAAGGGCGGCAAGGCCGATAGCTATCGCGCCAACATCGCCGCCATTCGCAACGCGGCCGCGACCGCCCGCGGCGAGGCGGCATGATCCCGCGCTATTCCCGGCCGGAAATGGCCGCGATCTGGTCGCCCGCCACGCGCTTCCGCATCTGGTTCGAGATCGAGGCTTACGCCGCCGAGGCCATGGCCGAACTCGGACTCATTCCGAAGGAGGCGGCGAAGACAATTTGGGAAAAAGGAAAGAACGCCGCTTTCGACGTCACCCGCATCGAGACGATCGAGCGCGAGGTCAAGCACGACGTCATCGCCTTCCTCACGCATCTCGCCGAGATCGTCGGTCCCGAGGCGCGCTACGTCCATCTTGGCCTCACCTCCTCCGATATTCTCGACACCTGCCTTGCGCTGCAGCTCTCGCGCGCCGCCGATATCTTGCTCGCCGATCTCGACCGCCTGCTCGCGGCGCTGAAGCGGCGCGCGCTCGAATACAAGAACACGCCCACCGTCGGCCGTTCGCACGGCATCCACGCCGAACCCACGACCTTCGGCCTCAAGCTCGCCTTCGCCTACGCCGAGTTCGCGCGCGCGAAAAAGCGCCTCGAGCACGCGCGCGCCGAGATCGCGACCTGCGCCATTTCCGGCGCCGTCGGCACCTTCGCCAACAACGATCCGCGCATCGAGGCGCATGTGGCGAAAAAGCTCGGGCTCGCGGTCGAGCCGATCTCGACCCAGATCATTCCGCGCGACCGCCACGCGATGTTCTTCGCCACGCTCGGCGTGATCGCCTCATCGGTCGAGCGGCTCGCCACCGAAATCCGCCACCTGCAGCGCACCGAGGTGGCGGAAGCCGCGGAATTCTTCTCCGAGGGGCAGAAAGGCTCCTCGGCGATGCCGCACAAGCGCAATCCGGTGCTGACCGAAAATCTGGTCGGGCTCGCGCGCATGGTGCGGGCCTATGCGACGCCGGCGCTCGAAAACGTGGCGCTCTGGCACGAGCGCGACATCTCGCACTCCTCGGTCGAGCGCATGATCGGGCCCGACGCCACGGTGACGCTCGATTTTGCCCTCGATCGCCTCGCCGGAATCATCGACCAGCTCCTGGTCTATCCCGAAGCGATGAAGAAGAACCTAGAGAAGCTCGGCGGCCTCGTTCATTCCGAGCGGGTGCTGCTCGCCCTCGTGCAAAAGGGTCTTTCGCGCGAGGAGGCTTACAAGCTCGTGCAGAGAAACGCGATGAAGGCCTGGTCCGGCCAAGGCGAATTCCTCGACCTGCTCAAGCACGACCCGCAAGTGATTCAGAAGATTCGTGAATCGGAGCTTGAAGCGCTCTTCGACTTCGAGCATCACGTGAAGCACGTGGATGCGATCTTCAAGCGGGTTTTCGGCAAGGCGTGAGGGCGTAGGCGGATCAGCGTCCGGCCTTGATTTCCGCCACCGCGCGCACGAGCAACTCGTCCATGGTCTTGCGGAGCTCCTGATCGGAGACGCCCGCGACCTTCTTGGCATCGAGATCGGCGCGCACCTTGCGGAAGACGTCGTGATCGCCCGCCTCCTCGAAGTCGGAAGCGACGACGGCTTTCGCATAAGTGTCGGCGTCCGCTCCCGCAAGCCCCAGCTTCGAAGCCGCCCACAGGCCGAGCAGCTTGTTCCGCCGCGCCGTCGCCCGGAAGCGCAGCTCCTCGTCGTGCGCGAATTGTTTTTCGAAGCCTTCCTCGCGCTTGTCAAAGGTCGTCATGGGCATCCTCGTGGCGGGCCGCCCGCCCCTGTTCGATCGATTCGCTTTGATATCGGCCCGGCGCCGGCCGATCAACCGCGAAACGCAAGATTGGCTCGGGACAACGGCACCCGTTGCATTGTACATAATGCCCCAATCGGCTAGGTTGCGAAAAGCGGTAGGCGGTTGAACGAAAGCCGCTGTTGCCGTCGCGTTCTGCGGCCCCCAACGATCGATCGGGCACGCGCGCAAGCTGGTTGCAGGAGTTCTCGCCGACCATGGATTTCCGCAAGACACGGTACACCCCAATGAGCCGCCGCCGCAAAATCTATGAGGGCAAGGCCAAGATCCTTTACGAAGGGCCGGAACCCGGGACCCTCGTGCAGCACTTCAAGGACGATGCCACCGCCTTCAATGCCAAGAAGCACGAGGTGATCGACGGCAAAGGCGTGCTCAACAACCGCATCTCGGAATACATCTTCCAGCGGTTGAACGAGATCGGCGTGCCCACCCATTTCATCCGCCGGCTCAACATGCGCGAGCAGTTGATCCGCGAGGTCGAGATCATCCCCATCGAGGTGGTGGTGCGCAACGTCGCCGCGGGTTCGCTCGCCACCCGCCTTGGCCTGGAAGAAGGCACGCAGCTCCCGCGCTCGATCATCGAGTTCTATTACAAGAACGACAAGCTCAACGATCCGATGGTATCGGAGGAGCACATCACCGCCTTCGGCTGGGCGAACACGCAAGAGATCGACGACATCACGGCGCTGGCGATCCGCGTGAATGATTTTCTGCTGGGCCTCTTCCTCGGCATCGGCATCCGCCTGATCGACTTCAAGATGGAGTGCGGCCGCCTGTGGGAAAACGACATGCTCCGCATCGTCGTCGCCGACGAAATCAGTCCGGACAGCTGCCGGCTGTGGGACATGAAAACCAACGAGAAGCTCGACAAGGATCGCTTCCGCCGCGATCTCGGCGGCTTGATCGAGGCCTATACCGAGGTCGCCAAGCGGCTGGGCATCATGGCCGAGGGCGAGCCGCCGCAAGGCCGCGGGCCGGTGCTGGTGCAGTGAGTTTCAGAGCCGCGTATGGCGTTTCGGCGGGGGCATCTGCCCCCGTCGCCGTTTCGGAGTGTCGGAGCCATGAAGGCACGCGTGACCGTGACGCTGAAGGCGGGCATCCTTGACCCGCAGGGCAAGGCGATCGAAGGCGCGTTGAAGGCGCTCGGTATCGCCGGCATTGCGAGCGTCCGCCAGGGCAAGGTCTTCGATATCGAGATCGAAGGCGCCGATCGCGCCAAAGCCGAACAGGCGCTCGCGCTTGCCGCCGAAAAACTGCTCGCCAACATGGTGATCGAGAATTACCGGGTCGAGTTGCTATGAACGCCGCCGTCGTCGTCTTTCCCGGCATCAATCGCGAGCGCGACATGGCGCGCGCGCTGAAATTCATGTCAGGCCGAGAGCCGGCGATGGTCTGGCACGCCGATCGCGAGCTGCCGAAAGGCACCGATCTCGTCGTGCTGCCGGGCGGCTTTTCCTACGGCGACTATCTGCGCTGCGGGGCGATTGCCGCGCGCGCGCCGATCATGGACGCCGTGCGCGCCCACGCCGCGAAAGGCGGGCTCGTGCTCGCCGTCTGCAACGGCTTTCAAATTGCTTGCGAGGCCGGGTTGCTGCCGGGCGTGTTGATGCGCAACGCCCGGCTCAAATTCATCTGCCGCGAGGTTTTCTTGCGCATCGAGCGCTCCGATACGCCGTTCACCCGCCGCTACAATGCCGGCGACGTCATCCGCGTGCCGGTCGCTCATGGCGAGGGCAACTACATCGCCGACGCCGATACGATCGCGCGGCTCGAGGACGAAGGACGCGTGCTCTTTCGCTACACCACCCCCGACGGCAAGCTCGATCCCGCCTTCAATTTCAACGGCGCCACCCATGCGATCGCCGGCATTATTTCCGAGAAGCGCAACGTGCTCGGCCTGATGCCGCATCCCGAGAACCACGTTGATCCGGTCGTCGGCCCGACCGATGGGCGGCGATTGTTCGAGAGCCTGATCTCGACGCTCGAAGCCGCGTGAAGATGATCCCGAACGAGCCAAAAATCACCTCGGCGCTGATCGCCGAACATGGTTTGAAGCCTGATGAATACGAGCGCTTTCGCGCGCTCATCGGCCGCGATCCGAGCTTTACCGAGCTCGGCATCGTCTCGGCGATGTGGAACGAGCATTGCTCCTATAAATCCTCGAAAGTTCACCTGCGCGGACTGCCGACGAAGGCGCCGTGGGTGATCCAAGGCCCCGGCGAGAACGCCGGCGTCATCGACATCGGCGACGGCTTGGCGTGCGTCTTCAAGATGGAGAGCCACAACCATCCCTCCTTCATCGAGCCCTATCAGGGCGCGACGACCGGCGTCGGCGGCATTCTGCGCGACGTATTCACCATGGGCGCGCGGCCGATCGCCTGCCTCAATTCGCTCCGCTTCGGCGACCCGAAGCATCCGAAGACGCGCGCGCTCGTCTCCGGCGTCGTTGCCGGCATCGGCGGCTACGGCAATTCCTTCGGCGTGCCGACCGTCGGCGGCTCGGTGGGTTTTCATTCGCGCTACGACGGCAACATCCTCGTCAACGCGATGGCCGTCGGCATCGCCGAGAAAGACAAGATTTTCTACGCCAAGGCGTCGGGCGTCGGACGGCCGGTGGTCTATCTCGGCTCGAAGACCGGCCGCGACGGCATCCACGGCGCCACCATGGCCTCGGCGGAATTCGGCGACGATTCCGAGGAAAAGCGGCCGACCGTGCAGGTCGGCGATCCGTTCTCAGAGAAGCTTCTGCTCGAGGCCTGCCTTGAAATCATGCACAAAGGCTGCGTGATCGCGATCCAGGACATGGGTGCCGCCGGCCTCACCTGCTCGGCGGTGGAGATGGGCGCCAAAGGCGATCTCGGCGTCACCCTCGATCTCGATCGCGTGCCGACGCGCGAAGCGGCGATGACCGCCTACGAGATGATGCTCTCCGAAAGCCAGGAGCGCATGCTGATGGTGCTGAAGCCCGAGAAGGAAAAAGAAGCCGAGGCGATCTTCCGGAAATGGGGCCTCGATTTCGCGGTGGTCGGCAAGACTACCAACACCAAGCGCTTCATCGTGCGCTATGGCGGCGACGTGATGGCGGACCTCCCGATCAAGGAACTCGGCGACGAGGCGCCGGAATACAATCGGCCATTCGCCGAGCCGAAAAAACTCCCGATCCTCGATTCGAAGTCGATCCCTTCCGTCTCGATCAAGCAGGCGCTCGAGCGGCTCATCGCCTCGCCCGATCTCTCTTCGAAGCGCTGGGTGTGGGAGCAATACGACCACCTTATTTTGAACAACACCGTGCAGCGCCCCGGCGGCGACGCCGCCGTGGTGCGCATCAATGACGGGCCGAAGGCGCTCGCGCTCACCACCGACGTGACGCCGCGCTATTGCGAGGCCGATCCGTTCGAGGGGGGCAAACAGGCGGTGGCCGAGGCTTGGCGCAATCTCACCGCGGTCGGCGCCCGGCCGCTCGCGCTCACCGACAATCTGAATTTCGGCAACCCCGAACGGCCGGAGATCATGGGGCAATTGGTCTATTGCGTGCGCGGGATTTCCGAAGCCTGCAAGGCGCTCGACTTCCCGGTCGTCTCAGGCAACGTCTCGCTCTACAACGAGACCAACGGGCGCGCGATCCTGCCGACGCCGACCATCGGCGGCGTGGGCATCCTCGACGATCTCGCGACCATGGCGACGCTCGCCTTCAAGGCGGAGGGCGAGACCATTCTCCTGGTCGGCGAGACCAAGGGCTGGCTCGGCCAGTCGGCGTTCCTGGCAACGGTGCTCGGCCGCGAGGAAGGCGCGCCGCCCCCGGTCGATCTTGCCGTCGAGAAGACAAACGGCGATTTCGTCCGCAAATTGATTACGGAAAAGAAGGCCACCGCCGTCCATGACCTCTCCGACGGCGGGCTGTTGGTTGCGATCGCCGAGATGGCGATGACCTCACAGATCGGCGCCACGCTCGATTCGCCACCGGCGGACCTGCCGCCGCAAGCCTTCTGGTTCGGCGAGGACCAAGCCCGCTACGTAGTGACGGCCAAGGCCGCCGAAGTGCGCAAGATTGCGGCAGCGGCTGCCGGCCAGGGCATTCCGCTCAGGGTGTTGGGCACAACCGCAAGCCGCCAATTGACGCTGCCCGGCGAGGACCCAATATTGCTCTCAAGCTTGCACGCGCTTTCGGAAGGCTGGCTGCCCGCCTATATGGCGGGGGGCGCAGTCGAATAGGGCGCGGGAGACGACGAATGGCCATGGATGCCCGCGACATCGAACGCCTGATCAAGGCGGCTATTCCCGACGCGCAGGTGGAAATCCGCGATCTTGCCGGCGACGGCGACCATTATGCCGCCACGGTGGTGGCCGAGAGCTTTCGCGGAAAGAGCCGTGTGCAGCAGCACCAAATGGTTTATGCTGCGCTCCAAGGCTCGATGGGCGGCGCGTTGCACGCGCTCGCCCTGCAGACGACGACCCCGAAGGACGCTAAGGAACGAACATGAGCATTCAGCAATTCATCGACCAACAATTGAAGTCGAGCGATGTCGTGCTTTTCATGAAAGGCACGCCGCAATTCCCGCAATGCGGCTTCTCCGGCCAGGTCGTGCAAATCCTCGATCATCTCGGCGTGCCGTACAAAGGCGTGAACGTTCTCGACTCCGATGAACTGCGCCAAGGCATCAAGGCGCACTCCAACTGGCCGACCATCCCGCAGCTCTACGTGAAGGGCGAGTTTGTCGGCGGCTGCGACATCATCCGCGAGATGTTTCAGTCGGGCGAATTGCAGGGCACGCTCAAGGAAAAGGGTATCGCGCTGCGCGAACGCGCGCAGGCGTGAACCGGCTGACCTCGCAGCGCTAAACGAAAAAGGCCGCCCGCCGATCTCGGGTTCATCCGAGATCGATTTTTTGTGCACAAGCGAGCAAAGCCGGCTTGCGAAGGCGGCCTTGTTGTTTGGCGGCGGTGGCCGGCGCTAGCGCGAATAAAACTCGATCACCAGATGCGGTTCCATCTGCACCGGGTAGGGCACCTCGGCGAGCGTCGGCACCCGCACCATCTTGCCGGTCATTTTCTTGTGGTCGACCTCGAGATAATCGGGCACGTCGCGCTCGCCCGATTGGATCGCTTCGAGCACGATAATGAGCTCCTTGGCGCGGCTCGTCAGCTCCACCACATCGCCAACCTTCACGCGAAAGCTCGGGATGGTGACGCGCTTGCCATTCACCAGGACGTGGCCGTGCGAGACGACCTGACGGGCGGAAAACACCGTCGGCACGAACTTGGCGCGATAGATGAACGCATCCAACCGCCGCTCCAACAATCCGATTAGGATCGCGCCGGTATCGCCGCGCACACGTGAGGCGTCCTGATAAATCTTGCGAAACTGGCGCTCCGAAATATTGGCGTAATAGCCGCGGAGCTTTTGCTTGGCGCGCAGCTGCACGCCGAAATCGGAGAGCTTGCCCTTGCGCCGCTGGCCGTGCTGGCCGGGTCCATATTCGCGGCGGTTCACGGGGCTCTTCGGGCGGCCCCAGATATTCTCGCCCATGCGGCGATCGAGCTTATGCTTCGCCGATTTGCGCTTCGACATCGCGGATCCCTTTCTCGTTTCGGATCGCGCCCTCCTCTGCCGGATGTTCCGGCCGACAGGCAGGGGGCCGTGCGCCGGTTCCTGCCGCGGGTGCGGGAAAAGCCAAGCGGGCCCGAGGGCCCGCCAAGCTGCGCTGCAATAGCCGGAAGCGTGAACCTTTGTCAAACCGAGAGCTTCGTCGGCTCCATGGGCGCCGCGATGACGTCGAAGCGGCGGAGCGACTGGACAAGCGTCGGCGTGGGGTGCTTTCCGCTGGTGAAATAGGCTTCGATCGGAAGCCCGATCGGCGCACTTCGTTCGGCGATGAGGCTCGAAGCGCGCCGCGCAATCGCTTCGGCCGGATCGATCCAGTTGACCGGCCACGGTGCCGCTTTGACGAGCCGATCCAGGATCAGCGGATAATGCGTGCAGGCCAGCACGACGGTGTCGGTGCGGCTGCCGTCGTCGACGAAGCACGGTTGAATCTCCGCCGCGATCGTGGCGTCCTCGACGGCGTCGCCATGCAGGGCGGCTTCGGCGAGACTCGCGAGCCTGTCGCTGCCGACCAGCGTGACGTTGCATCCAGCGGCGAATTGGCGGACGAGGCCTTGCGTATAGTCGCGCTTTACGGTGCCCGGCGTCGCCAGCACGCTCACGCGTTTGCTGAGCGAACGCTCGCAGGCGGGCTTGATCGCTGGCACCGTGCCGACGAACGGAATCGAAAATCGCGCGCGGAGCGCCGGAAGCGCCAGCGTCGAGGCGGTGTTGCAGGCGATCACCACGAGCGCGGGATCGAGCCGCTCGATCAATCCGGCGACGACGCCGACCACCCGCTCGGCCAGCGCCTCGTCGCCCCAGGGCCCGTACGGAAAAGCGGCGTCGTCGGCGGCGTAGATCAGACGCAAATCGGGGCGGAGAAGCGCGATCTCGCGAAGGACGGTGAGCCCGCCCAAGCCGGAATCAAAAACAAGAACTGCTTGATCAGGGCGAAGCATGCGTACCTCGCGTCTCCTGCCTACGCGGCAATTTTCCGCTTGCGGTGATTGCCGAACGTGGCAGCGCAAGGTAAAGATCGCCTTGCCGCGCCACCGTCAAGTCGAACCCCGGTGTTCAAGGATCGCCGCATTGAGCCGATCGAGCAGCGCCGGCAAGTCCCGCTCGACTTCCGCGGCCCGCACCTCGATGATGCGGTATTCCCTTTCTGCAAGCCAGTTCCGCTTTTCCGCTCGCGCGCCTTTCGCCTCCGCCGATTCATCGCCCGGAACGAGATCGATCACGGTGCGCAAGGCAAACGAGACCAGATCCGTGATGTGAGGTCCGACCGGCACTTGCCGTTTGAAGCCGAGGCTCGCGAAGCGGCGGTCTTTCACGATGCCGTCCCACAGCGCGCGCTCGGCGTCCGTCGGATTACGGCGCAACAAGCGGGCGAGCCCGCGCACCGGCCCGCGTTCCGACGGAACCCGTCCGTTGCCGTGTTCGGCGAGCAGCGCCCGTAATACCGTCGCCTCCTCGCCATCGAGCACGCCACCTTTGGCCGGGCCCTTCCGCCCTTCGGCGATGGCGAGAATGACGCCGTGCAAGGTATGAATGTCCTGCTGCGTCGGGCGCATGCGCGCGATGATGTTGCGCAAATTTACCACCATGGTCGTGTGCTTCTCGGGCGGGCGGAAGAACTCGACCCGCTCGAGTTCGCGTTCGAGATCGGCGAAGAACGCCAACACCTGCTGCTTGGGCGCGAGCGCGGATTTTTCCGGCATCGAAAACGGAAGCTCGCCGCCGGTCGAGGCCTTGAACCATTCATAGCCGACGAGCGCGACCGCATGGGAAAGGTTGAGCGAGGCAAAAGCCGGGTTCACGGGCAGCGTCAGAATGGCGTCCGCAAGCCCAACCTCGCCGTTCTCGAGCCCGTTCCGCTCGCGGCCGAACATGAAAGCGACCTTTTCGCCGCCGGCGGCGCGCGCCGCGGCGAGACGCGCGGCCGCATCGGCGCCGACCACGGGTTTGGCCTGGTCATGCTGCCGCGCCGTGGCGGCGAACAGAAGATTGCAGTCGGCGATCGCTTCCTCGACCGTATCGAAGAGCCGCGCTTCGTCGAGAATGCGGTCGGCGCCCGAAGCCGAGCGGCGCGCTTGAACGTTCGGCCACCCGTCGCGCGGCCGCACCAGACGCAGTTGCGCGAGACCAAAATTCGCCATGGCGCGGGCGGCGGCGCCAATATTTTCGCCGAGCTGGGGCTCGACCAAAATCACGGCGGGGCCGCCCGCGACCCAAGGCTTGGTTCGATCCGTACCGGCGCCTGGCATTCCCTGTTCTCTTCCTCGTTTCGTTCCTTCGGCGAAGGTTGGCTTTCTCCCTTTACCATCCGGTGCTATAGCCACGCCGCCGCATCGCGCGACTTCATCCCGGCAGCCGCCACCCTTCCCGCAAAACCGAACTCACCGCGTTCACAGAAAGTCCTCGCCATGGCGAAAATCAAGGTCAAGAACCCGATCGTCGAACTCGACGGCGACGAGATGACGCGCATCATCTGGCATCTGATCAAGGACAAGCTGATCCATCCCCATCTCGACATCGAGCTGCTCTATTTCGACCTTGGCATCGAAAATCGCGACAAGACCGAGGACCGGGTCACCGTCGAGGCGGCCGAGGCGATCAAGCGCGTGGGCGTCGGCGTGAAATGCGCGACGATCACGCCTGACGAGGCGCGCGTGAAGGAGTTCGGCCTCAAGAAGATGTGGCGCTCCCCCAACGGCACCATCCGCAACATCCTCGACGGAGCCATTTTTCGCGAGCCGATCATCTGCAAAAACGTGCCGCGGCTCGTGCCCGGCTGGACGAAGCCGATCGTCGTCGGCCGCCATGCATTTGGCGACCAGTACCGCGCGACCGATTTCCGGGTGCCGGGAAAGGGCAAGCTCACCATCACCTTCACCGGCACGGACGGCAAGAAGATCGAGCACGAGGTGTTCGAATTTCCCGGCGGCGGCGTGGCGCTGGCCATGTACAATCTCGACGATTCGATCCGGGACTTCGCGCGCGCCTCGCTGAATTACGGCCTTTCGCGCAACTATCCCGTTTATCTGTCGACCAAGAACACCATTCTCAAGACCTATGACGGCCGCTTCAAGGACATCTTCCAAGACGTCTACGACAAGGAGTTCAAGGCCGAATTCGAAAAGAAGAAGATTACCTACGAGCACCGGCTGATCGACGACATGGTGGCGTCCGCCTTGAAATGGTCGGGCGGCTACGTATGGGCGTGCAAGAACTACGACGGCGACGTGCAATCCGACACGGTGGCGCAGGGCTTCGGCTCGCTCGGCTTGATGACGTCCGTGCTGTTGACGCCCGACGGCAAGATCGTCGAGTCGGAAGCGGCGCACGGCACGGTGACGCGGCATTATCGCGAGCATCAGAAGGGCAAGGAGACGTCGACGAACTCGATCGCCTCGATCTTCGCCTGGACGCGCGGGCTCGCGCACCGGGCCAAGCTCGACGGCAACGCGGAACTCGCGAAGTTCGCTTCGACCCTCGAAAAAGTCTGCGTCGACACGGTCGAAGCGGGCTTCATGACCAAGGACTTGGCGCTGCTCATCGGCGCCGACCAGAAATGGCTTTCGACCACCGGCTTCCTCGACAAGGTCGACGAAAATCTCAACAAGGCCATGCGCTGATCCGGACGAGCCTTCAAATCTCGCCGCCTCCCCGATTGCGCACGGCGGCCCTGACCTGTTCGGCGATCCGCGTGTCGCGCTCCATCAGCGCGTGAAGATCCTTGGCATCGAGAATCAACAGGTTGGTGCGCGATATCGCCGTCGCGGTCGCGGAACGCTTGCTGCGCTTTAACACCGCGATTTCCCCGAAAAATTCGCCGGCGCCGATCCGGATGCGCTCGTTCGGCAATTCGATCTCCACTTCGCCCGCCGCGATGAAATACATCGAATGCCCTTCCTCGCCGCGCCGGATGATCACGTCGCCGGGGTTGAAAGTCTGCGCCTTCAACAGCCGCATGATGTCGCCGATCTCCGCCGCACTCAGGTCGGAGAACAGCGGAAACCGCGCCAGCATGCTCCAGGTGACGACGAAATCGCGGCGGCGAATCTCGTTGGCGAACGCCGATGCGATGATGCCCACCGGCAGCGCGACCATCATTAGACCGAACAGGATCGTGACGGCCGCGACCAGCTTGCCGGGAACCGTGCTCGGCACCACGTCGCCGTAGCCGACGGTGCCCAGTGTCACGATCGCCCACCACATGGCGTCGGGTATCGTGCCGAACTTGTCGGGCTGCGCGTCGCGCTCGACCAGATACATCATCGAGGCCGACATCAACGTCGTGCCGGCGAGGATGACGATACTGCCGAGCAGCGCGCGCCGCTCGGTATAGATCGCGTCGAGCAGCGAGCGCATCGCCGTGGAATGGCGGACGAGCTTGAAAAAGCGGATGGCGCGCAACACCAGCACAAAGCGCAGATCGGCGGAGAAAAACAACGCCAGCCAGAAGGGAAGAACCGCGCAAAGGTCGACGAGCCCGTCGAAGCTGAGCGCAAATCGCATGCGGGCCTGGGCAGGCGACAAATGGCTGTGCGGCGCGTGTTCGGCCGCGACCCAAAACCGCAGCACGTATTCGGCGCTGAAAAGGATCAGCGAGCCGATTTCGATCAACCCGAAGAGATTGTGATATCGCGCTTCGAGCGAAGGCACCGATTCAAGCGTCATCGCCACGAGATTGACGACGATCAGCGCGACGAGCAGCCGCCCGACAAGCCAGCTTGCGCGATCGCCGACCGGGCCCTGTTCGAGAATCTGATACAGGCGGTGGCGGATTTTCCGCGCCATCGAATGCCGGCTTGCCACCGCGCCCGCTCTTTGGCTCAGGCGTTGCCGAGCGCGGCTTCGATGGCCGCGAGCGCGGCCTCCGCTTTCGAGCCGTCGGGGCCGCCGGCCTGCGCCATGTCCGGTCGGCCGCCGCCGCCCTTGCCGCCCAATACTTCGGAACCGTGACGGGCGAGCTCGACGGCATCGAAGCGCTGGGTGAGGTCATCGGTCACACCGACGACGAGCCCGGCGCGGCCCTCGTCGTTGACGCCGACGATCGCGACGATGCCCGAGCCGATCTGCCGCTTGCCCTCGTCGGCGAGGCTTTTCAAATCCTTCATTTCGATGCCGGTGACCGCGCGCGCGAGGAACTTGACCTGGCCGACCGTGCGCACGCCGTCTTCGCCTTTCGCGCCGCCGCCCATCGCGAGCTTCTTGCGTGCGTCGGCGAGCTCGCGCTCGAGACGCTTGCGCTCCTCGATCAGCGCGTCGAGCCGGGCCGGTACCTCGCTAACCGAGGCCTTGAGGAGGGCGGCCGCATCGCGCAAGCCCCGCGCCTCGCCCGCGAGATGATGGCGCGCGGCGTCACCAGTAAGCGCCTCGATGCGGCGGACGCCCGCCGCCACCGCGCCTTCCGACACCACGGCGAGGAGGCCGATGTCGCCCGTGCGCCGCACATGCGTGCCGCCGCAAAGCTCGACCGACCAGCCGAGGCTGTTGCCGCCTCCCCTTCCCATCGCGACCACGCGCACCTCGTCGCCGTACTTTTCGCCGAACAGCGCGCGCGCGCCGGCGGCGATCGCGTCGTCGACTTCCATCAGCCGCGTCGTCACCGGCGCGTTCTGCAGCACGATGGCGTTGGCGAGGTCCTCGACCTTGGCGATTTCGCCGTCGGCGATCGGCTTGGGGTGGGCGAAGTCGAAGCGCAGCCGGTCGGGCGCGACCAGCGAGCCTTTTTGCGCGACATGGTCGCCGAGCACCTGGCGGAGCGCCTCGTGCAAGAGATGGGTGGCCGAGTGGTTGCGCCGAATCTCGCCGCGGCGCGCGTGATCGATTTCAAGCGTAAGTGCCGCTCCCGGCTTCAACGTGCCTTCCTCCAGCTTGCCGAAATGCACGAGGAGGTCGCCCGCCTTCTTCTGCGTGTCGGTGACGCGGAAGCGTGCACCCTCGCCCGAAAGAATTCCGTTGTCGCCGACCTGGCCGCCGCTCTCGCCGTAGAACGGCGTCTGGTTGAGGATCACCGCACCCGTCTCGCCCTTGTTGAGAGCGCCGACTTCCTTGCCGTCGCGCACGAGTGCCGCGACCACGCCCTCGGCACGCTCGGTTTCGTAACCGAGAAACTCGCTGGCGCCGGCTTTTTCGCGCAGTGGAAACCACACCGCCTCGGTGGCGGCGTCGCCCGAGCCCGCCCAGGCGGCGCGCGCCTTTTCGCGCTGGCGCTCCATCGCGCGCGCGAACGTCTGCGTGTCGACCTCGATGCCGCGCGGCCTGAGCGCGTCCTGGGTGAGATCGAGCGGAAAGCCGTAGGTGTCGTAGAGCTTGAAGGCGGTCTCGCCGGAAAACTTCGCCCCGCGTGCAATGCCCTTGCTCTCCTCTTCGAGCAAAGCGAGCCCGCGCACGAGCGTTTTGCGAAACCGCGTCTCCTCCAACTTCAGCGTCTCGCCGATCAGTGCCTCGGCGCGCACGAGTTCGGGATAGGCCTGGCCCATTTCGCGCACGAGCGTCGGCAGGAGCCGCCACATCAGCGGCTCAGCGGCGCCGAGCAATTGCGCGTGGCGCATCGCCCGGCGCATGATCCGCCGCAGCACGTAGCCGCGGCCTTCGTTGGAGGGCAGCACGCCGTCGGCGACGATAAACGCGGCGGCGCGCAAATGATCGGCGATCACCCGGTGGCTCGCCGCCTGGGCGCCCTCGGCCGCAACCCCGGTGAGATCGACGCTGGCGTGAATGAGGGCGCGAAAGAGATCGATCTGGTAATTGTCGTAGGTGCCCTGCAGCACGGCGGCCATGCGCTCGAGCCCCATGCCGGTGTCGACCGAGGGCTTAGGCAACGGCACGCGCTTGCCGCCTTGCTGCTGCTCGTACTGCATGAACACGAGGTTCCAGATCTCGATGAAACGGTCGCCCTCGGCGTCGGGCGAGCCGGGCGGCCCGCCGGGGATTTCGGGCCCGTGGTCGTAGAAGATTTCCGAGCACGGCCCGCACGGGCCGGTCTCGCCCATCGCCCAGAAATTATCCGAGGTCGAAATCTTGAGGAGCTTGCTCTCGGACAGGCCCGCGATCTTCTTCCACAGCCCGAAGGCGTCCTCGTCCTCGCTATAGACCGTCACCAGGAGGCGATCCTTCGGCAATTCGAAGGTCTTGGTCATCAGCTCCCAGGCAAGCTCGATCGCGCGCTCCTTGAAATAATCGCCGAAGGAGAAATTGCCGAGCATCTCGAAGAAGGTGTGATGGCGGGCGGTATAGCCGACATTGTCGAGGTCGTTGTGCTTGCCGCCGGCGCGCACGCATTTTTGCGCCGTCACCGCCCGCTTGTAGGGCCGCTTCTCGAGCCCGGTGAAGACGTTCTTGAACTGCACCATGCCGGCATTGGTGAACAGGAGCGTCGGGTCGTTGCGCGGCACCAGCGGCGAGGACGGCACGATTTCGTGGCCGTGCTTCTTGAAGAAGTCGAGGAAGGTCGACCGTATTTCGTTGACGCCGCTCATGACGGCCGATGTCTATAGACGAGGTGCCTCATCGTAAAGCCGGACCCGCCGCAGACGGGCAGTGCCTGCGGCGGGCCGGGGATCGGCCGAAGATGAAGCGCGGGGTCCCGAGGGGGACGGCGGCGGGGACGCCGGGACCCTTCGTCGCGTTAAGCCTCGGCCGCGTCGGAATCGTCTTCCTCGGATTCGGTGGGGCCGAGGATCTTCTCGGCGATGAGGCCGGCGTTTTGGCGAATCGCCGCCTCGATCTTGCTCGCGATCTCGGGGTGCTGCTTGAGGAAGGTCTTGGCGTTCTCGCGGCCCTGGCCGAGGCGCTGGCTGTCGTAGGAGAACCAGGCGCCGGATTTCTCGACGACGCCGGCCTTGAGGCCGAGGTCGACGAGTTCGCCCATCTTGGAGATGCCTTCGCCGTACATGATGTCGAACTCGACCTGCTTGAAGGGCGGCGCCAGCTTGTTCTTGACCACCTTCACGCGCGTGGAGTTGCCGACCACCTCGTCGCGCTCTTTGATGACGCCGATGCGGCGGATGTCGAGGCGGACCGAGGCGTAGAATTTGAGCGCATGGCCGCCGGTGGTGGTCTCGGGCGAGCCGTACATGACGCCGATCTTCATGCGGATCTGGTTGATGAACACCACCATGGTGTTCGAGCGCGAGATCGACGAGGTGAGCTTGCGCAGCGCCTGGCTCATCAGGCGCGCCTGCGATCCCGGCTGTACGTCGCCCATTTCGCCGTCGAGTTCGGCCCGCGGCACCAGCGCCGCCACCGAATCGATCACCAGGATGTCGACCGCGCCCGAGCGCACCAGCGTGTCGGCGATCTCGAGCGCCTGCTCGCCGGTGTCCGATGTCGACCCCGAGCTTGCGCGCGTACGAAGCATCCATGGCGTGCTCGGCGTCGACGAAGGCGCAAGTGCCGCCGCGCTTTTGCGCCTCGGCAATGGCATGCAGCGCGAGCGTGGTCTTGCCCGAGGATTCCGGTCCGTAAATTTCGACCACCCGCCCGCGCGGCAGGCCGCCGATGCCGAGCGCGATGTCGAGGCCCAGCGAGCCCGAGGGAATGGTGTCGATATCGACCTTGTCGCGCTTGCCGAGGCGCATGATCGAGCCCTTGCCGAAATGGCGTTCGATCTGCGACAGGGCGGCGTCGAGCGCCTTGGATTTATCCATGGTGGCGGTATTTTCTACGACTCGAAGGGCTGCTGCTGACGACATTGCCGGGCTCCCGCATCCGTGCCTAGGGACGAAAATCGCGCCCAGGCCAAGTTGAACAGAACCAGATCAATGTACACTGTTTGTTCTCATCCTGCAAGGGGGTAGTGGGGGCCTTTCAATTGTGGCGGCGTCCCAATGGCGCCGCCCGTTCGTCAGGCCCATATTTAGCATATCACCGGCCAAGAGCTTTCAGCTTCAGGCGTCGGTGACAGAGAGACGCTACCGCGCTCCCGCCTGGGAAGGGAGCGCATTATGCCAATCACGCCGCATTTGAACGGACTCGTATTTCGGCCTGAGGCAATTCTAGCCATGGGCGTCGCATTCGATAACGCCTGCAAGTCTCTGGAACTCACTGGCAAGTCCGACCCGCTTACAAAATTGATCGCCGCGAAGATCATCGAGCTTGCGCTCGGCGGCGAGAATGATTCTGGGCGCTTATGCGCGGGCGTACTGGCTGTCTATAAACCCCTGGAGAAATGACCCTCAGTTCGCGGTTGAAAAA